>Ga0102851_10000134_pt1 | contig 31460 bp, 21 predicted proteins | sample Mud3Dept3metaG_FD_79558 | JGI IMG/M metagenome (GOLD analysis project Ga0102851, IMG submission 79558) | Freshwater wetland microbial communities from Ohio, USA, analyzing the effect of biotic and abiotic controls - Mud 3 Core 4 Depth 3... | ecosystem: Environmental > Aquatic > Freshwater >... | reverse complement strand
ACGATCTCGCTGCCCTCGAGGACGATGCTGTGCTCGATCTCGGTCTTGACGATCCGGCAGTTCCTCTGGATGGAGGTGAACGGGCCGATGTAGGAATCGGCGATCTCGGTCCCGGCGCCGATGATCGCCGGCCCGCGGATGGTGCTCGACCGCACCGAGACGCCTTTCTCGATGATCACCTCGCCATTGACCCGGGAGGACTCGTCCACCTCCCCCTCGACCGACCCGCTGATCGTCTCCAGGATGATCCGGTTGGCCTCGAGGATGTCCTCGATCTTTCCCGTGTCTTTCCACCAACCCGTGACCAGGTGAGGCTGGACCTCCAGCCCGTGGTCGACGAGGAACTGGATGGCGTCGGTGATCTCGAGCTCATTCCGCCAGGAGGGCTTGATCGCCCGAGCCGCCTCGAAGATATGGCCGTCGAACATGTAGACCCCGACCAGGGCCAGGTTGCTCTTCGGCTCCCTGGGCTTCTCAATGAGACGGATGACCTTCCCGTTCTCGAGCTCGGCCACGCCGAACATCCGGGGATTGGGGACGGGGGTCAGCAGGATCAGGGCGTTTGGCTTCCGCTCCCTGAAATGTTCGGCCAGGGAGACAATCCCGCTCTTCAGGATGTTGTCGCCCAGATACATGACGAACGGCTCCCCGCCCAGGAAGTCCTCCGCGACCAGGACGGCATGAGCCAGGCCGAGAGGCTCCGGCTGTTCGATGTAGGCGATCCGGACGTCTTTTCCCCAGCGCGCGCCGTCCCCGACGGCCTCCCGGATCTCGTCCTTGGTGTCACCGACCACGATGCCGATCTCACGGATCCCGGCACCGAGGAGGGCCTCGATGCCGTAGAAAAGCACGGGCTTGTTGGCCACCGGGACCAGTTGCTTCGCCTGGGTGAAGGTCAGGGGGCGGAGCCGGGTCCCCTTCCCGCCGCTGAGGATGAGTCCTTTCATCTCAATAGCCGACGCCTCCCATGAAATCGGTCGTCTTGCCGATATTTCCCAGCCCGATGGACATCCGGTATTGGACCTCGGGCGTCTCGCGAAAGTAGAAGATGCGCACGTCCGCCTTGAAATCGAGGCATTGGTAATGATAGACCAGGGAAACCCCGGAGTAAAGCATTTTCCGCTCCAGGATGTTGTAGTCGAACTCGGCCAGCGCCTCGATGTTGAGGCGCGGGATATCGACCCGGGAGACAAAGCCGATCTGCTGGCGGTCGCGGACGGCGCTCTTCCGCCACGGGTTCAGGCTGCGGTACCAGTTCACGGAAAGGAAAAAGGGATCGGTCATGGAATTGACGCTGCCCCCGAGCCGGAGGAAGGAAAAAGTATTGAAATAGGTGTTGTATCCCGTCGAGGCGTCGAGGCTGTATTTTTTGCCCGGATAGAAGCGAACGTAGCTTGTCAGGTCGGAACGGGAGGGGACTCCGCCCTCCCACTCATAGATGCTCAGCGGGCTGTCCTCGGGCGAGAGATAATACGTCTGGCTCAGCCCCCAGGTGAAAACCTCGCGCGGCATGTCCGTCTTCACCAGGATCCGGTTGGTCAGGCCGTAGGTCAACTGATGGTAGCGGAAGAATCCGTAGGCCGTGATGACCCGGTCGGATTCGTTGACCGGGCTGTCGTAGCGGTAGTTGATGAACGGCTCGATCAGATGTTTGACCTTGGTTTCTCCTCCGGACAATTCAAAAATCCGGTAGAAGACGGGTCCCGTCCACTCGATGCCGAGGACATAGTTGGCGAAGAAGATCGGCTCGCCGACGATCGTCTTGGTGTTGGGGGCGTAGGACTGGGCGTAGTAGGTCAGGTTCGTGGTGAACGAGGAATTGAGCGTCAGCCAGGGGATCCCCGAATAGGGCAGACTGAGTTGGGGGGAAAAGCTGATGTTGTCGTAGTGCTTTTCCCGGCCGGCATCGTAGTCGGCCTGCCAGCCGTATTTCCAGCTCGTGAAGGATGAGTTAAACGAGAAGTAAAGGGGGGATAGGACCTTGATCTTGAAGGCGTTGAGCGTCGCCTGGGGGAGGTAATAGGTGGTTACGGAATTCCCGACGCTCCGGAAATAGGTCTCGAAGCGCGAGGCCCTTATGCTGAAATTGTAGTAAGACCAGGCCTTGGTGATAAAGGCCTCCGAGCGGTAGTTGGAAACCGAGGCCCGCTTGAAATTGTTGTCGAACTCCCGCAAGAAGTCGAAAGAGGTCTGGTGATCGACGTTGGCCGCCAGCCGGAATCCCCCCGGGAGCGCCTGGTTATGCTTGAGCCTTAGGGCGTAGGCATTGGGAGATCTCGTCCCGTCGGCCTCCCGCTTGAAGAGGAAATAATAGAGCCTCATCTCTCCGCCCGCCCCGTCGCCAAACAGGTAGCGGTATTCCAGCCCGCCCCCCAACCCCTTCTTGGAGTAGGAATCGAGGCTGAAGGTCGCATCCATGCTCCGGCCGATCACCCAATAGAAACTCTCGCTGAGGAAAAATCCCTTAACCCCCGTGTAGCCGACCTGCGGCGTCAGGAAACCGGTCGCGCGCTCCTTGTCCAGGGGATAGCGGAAATAAGGCATGTAGAAGATCGGAACTTTCTTGATCCGGAAGACCGAGCTCCACATCTCGACATACTCATCCTTCTTGAAATGGGCCCGGGAACAGGAAAAATTCCAGCGGGGCGTGGGCTGGGTGCAGGAGGTCAGGCGCGCCTTGGTCAGGTCGAATTCCTCCTGGCCTTTTCCCGCGATCGCATCGGCCTGATAGAACAGGTCGGGCTGGACCATCCCGTTCGCCTTCTCCAGCTTGTGTTCCCGGCTGTCCAGGTTGTAAAAGGCCTTGTCGGCGCTTATCACCTGGTTGGGAGATTGGATGACCACGTTGCCGACGGCGTTGACATCCTTGGTCTCCGTGTTGACCTCGAGCTCATCGGCGAAGAGCTTGAGGTCCTTGTAGTGGAGTTCGACGTCTCCCTGGGCGAAGATCCTATCCTGGGATTTGTCCCAGGTCCGGGCGAGCACGGTGATCGAAGAATCGGCGCTCTCCGTCCTTTTTTGCGCCGGTTTGGGGGGACGCTGCGCAGCCTGCTGAGGAGCGGGAGGCTTCTCTTCGCGGCAGGCCGGGTCGGGTTCGGGGGGGGCGGCGGGAAGAAGGGCAGGACCCAGGAAATAGAGGAGGAGGGCCAGAACCAAGGCTGCCGGAACGGCTTCCCGGAGGGGGCCGTCGATCCGCCGGTCCGTCCACATGATGGCCGAAATGTAGCACATCACCAGGGGAGAATCAACATCCCGGGCTCTCCTTGACACCCGGGGAAGCGGAGAATAGAATGCGAGTCGATCGGAAATGAGCATGAATGGAAAATATGCTTTGGGATGGATCCCCGACTACCCGGACTTCAGGGATTACACCGAGGAGACGGAAGAAGTCCGGGAGATTTTGAGGACGACCGGGCTCGCTTTTCGGAGCGCCGTGAAGAAAGCGCCCCGGGCGAAGGCCCTGCCGGCCTCGGCCGACCTGAGGGAATGGTGCTCGCCGGTCGAGGACCAGGGCCGGCTCGGTTCCTGTACCGCCCAGGCCGGAGCCGGGATCATCGAATACTACGAGCGAAAGGCCTTCCGCCGCCACATTGAATCTTCCCGGCTTTTCCTCTACAAGGTGACCCGGAACCTGATGAAAATGAGGGGGGATACCGGAGCTTATCTTCGAAGCACGATCGGCGCGATGGTCCTGTTCGGCGTGCCGCCGGAGGAATACTGGCCGTATACCGACAGCCCGGACGACTTCGACAAGGAGCCGCCCGCTTTCTGTTATTCCTTCGCCCAGAACTACAAAACGCTTAAGTATTACCGCCACGACCCGCCGTCCGCCGGGGCTGAGGATATCCTGAACAGAGTGAAGACCTATCTCGCCGCCGGACACCCGGCCATGTTCGGTTTCACTGTCTACAGCTCTGTCGAACAGGCTTCCGAAACGGGCCGGATCCCTTTCCCTTCGCCGCTCGATAAGATCGAGGGCGGCCATGCCGTGGTCGCTGTCGGATATGATGACAAGATGAGGATCAAGAACAAGTACGGCGGGAAGGAGACGGAGGGGGCGCTTGTCCTCCGGAACTCCTGGGGCAGCGACTGGGGAGAGGCGGGGTACGGCTGGCTCCCGTACGATTACCTGAGAAACGGTCTGGCCGAGGATTTCTGGTCGGTCCTGAAAAAGGAATGGATCGACACCGGACAGTTCAGGCTGTGATCCCGCGTCCATTCTCAAGCTCCTCTTTCTCGTTCCTTTCTCTCTCATGCTCCATCGCACCGGGGATTCCCTATGGATAACTCTCCCGCGCGCCTTTTGGTTTCCCGGTCGGAGTTCCGAGGAACCCTGAAAAGACATGCCTCAGGCCTGCGAAGGGATGGATAACAGGGCTCGCCAGTGGATCTGAGCTTCACGGGGATTAACGAGGGATTGTCTCTTTTGAGGAGGATGCCCTCGCCATTTCAATGGGGAAAAGACTTTATTCGATACAACTGGCTCCAGCCGGCCAGCCAGCCCCCTCCGCCGCCGCGGGCGCTGTGCGTCTATGTCACCTACCGCTGCAATCTGCGCTGCGCGATGTGCGGCATCTGGAAACAGAGCGGGCCGGAGAGCGGGGCCCGGGAGCTTTCGCTCCGGGAATTCGATCGGATTTTATCCGACGGGCTTTTCCGCCGGCTGGAATACATCAACATCAACGGCGGGGAGCCTAACCTCCGGCCCGACCTGCCCGAGTTCGTCGAGCTTTTCATCCGGAGATTCCCCCGCTTATCCATGATCACCATGAACTCCAACGGATTGCCCACGTCCCGGGCCCTATCCCATGCCCGGCGGATCGCCGCGCTCTGCCGCCGGTCGGATATCCTTTTTTCCCTCAGCATTTCTCTCCATGACCTCGGGGAAAGGTATGACAAAATCGTCGGAGTGAAAAATGCCCATCTTCAGGTTGAAGATACGCTCCGCGGGCTGAGGGAGATCCAGCGGCAGACCCGATTTTACCTGGGCATCAACTGCGTCCTGACCCCCCTGAACTTCGACCGCGGCGAGGGCCTGCGGCGTTGGGGTCAAGAAGAGCGTATCCCGGTCAACTTCACTCTCGGCGAGGTCCGGGAGAGGTTCTGCAACACCGAGATGCGCGGCGACATTCTGGTATCCGGCGAAGCGAAAAAAGAGCTCATCCGGTTCTTCCGGTCTTTGGCCGGAAGGAAACCCCTGGGAAACCATCACGCGCTGCGGTACAAAGAGCTGGCCGGCCTCCTCGCCGGGCGGAGTCCGCGGAGGCTCTCCTGTCACTACGCCATGGCCGGCGCCATCCTCGGCTCCGAAGGGTTCCTCTACTACTGCAAGGACAGCCGGTCTCTCGGGAATTGCCTGGAAGAACGACCTTTAGCCCTGTACTACGCTCCGGAGAACCTCCGCTACCGCCGGGAAGAGCTGATCCCCAAAAAATGCCGGGCCTGCCCCCCCAACACATTCAACAGGATGGAGCTCGAAAAAGATGTCCTGAGGTATCTCCTTTTTTTGATCCGGAATTGAGGTTCTGCATCGGCTCTTCCCCATCGTTTTCGGAAGCGCTGGCTTGGGGCCGGCCGCCGCGGCGAAGGTCCTAGTGGCGCAGCCGCTCCCAGAGCTTGCCCAGGACCAGCTTCTCCTCCCGTCCGATCCTGAGCAATATAAAGACGGCAGTGTAAACCAGCAAGAAGATCGAGGCGAGAACAGGAAGCTGGACGAACCTTCGATAGTCCGTAAAAATATGGCCCATCAAAAGCTTCGACACGATCCAGGAAACGCCCCCGGCCAGAAGAGGCTTGAGCTCGTCGAAGCGGAAAGGATGAAGATGGAGGATCCCGTAGACTTCCAGGCAGGTGATGATGTCGACAAGGATCAGGGCACCGGCTGTTCCCGAAGCGGCTCCCATGATCCCATACCGGGGGATGAGGAGGATGTTGAACCCCATCACCAAAGCGACGAGAAGGGAAAGATTCAGCAGGTGCCATTTGGACCGCCCGCTCATCGTCAGGACGGCCCCGGCGTTTCCCATCGCCGAATGAACGAGCCAGCCGCCGGCTAAAACGGCCAGCGCCCCGGCCCCTTGAACAAAACGCTCGCCAAAAATATAAAGGATCGGCCGGGCCAGAAGGATCAAGAGGAGGCTCACCGGAAGAGTGAAGGAGAAGGTCCATTTGGAGACGATCTTGAAGAGATGCTCAAGATTCCCATGCTCCTTCCGGTTGTAGAGATCGGCGGAGATGGGAGCGAAGATCGCGTTGAACGAGATGAAGATGATGCTCGCCAGCAGGCCCGTCCGCTGGGCGGCTCCGTAGATCCCGACGTCTTCCGAAGTCCCTAGGATCCCCAGGACAAAGCTGTCGGTGACGATGAGAAGCTGGCCCAAGACATAGGAGAAAAGCAGGGGCCACGAAAAGGCGATGAGCCGGCGAGTTTCGTAGACCGGCCGGAGGCCTCGGCGGAAGAATTCCGGAAATATTTTTTTTAAAAAAGCCACGGCCGGGAGGAGAGCGATAACCGCCACCGACCCGTAGGCCCAGAGAGTGCCGGGGAGGGTCTTCCCCCAAACACGGAAGACGATGAGGACGGCGATGATCCTCAAAAAAGGCTCGGTGAGCTCGCCGACGTAAATTTTATATTCCAGGGCTTGAAATCCCTGGAACGCTGCGAGGAGAATCGTCCCCAGGACGGAGAAGGGAGTCATCACGGCGAAGATCCGGATGACCGGGGCGAGGTCCGGCTGGCCGAAGACCCGGAAAGCCAGGATATCGGCCCCGAAAAATAATCCCGCGCCCACGGCCGTCCCCGAACAGATGACGGACCGGGCGGAGAAAAGGATGACGCCTTTGAGCCGCGGTCTATCACCCTGTCCTCGGAAGAGGGAGACAAACCGAACCAGCCCCTGGGGCAGGCCGAGCTGGGCGATGATCTCGGCGATCGTAAAGACCGTCAGGCCCAGGACAAAAAGGCCGAAGAGCCCGGCTCCGAGGCGCCGGGCGACGAGGACCTGGAACACATATTTGAAGCCGGTGCCGGCGATGGTTCCGAAGAAAACGATCCCCGCCCCCCGGGCCACGGACAGGATCTCTAACCGGGGGAGTCCCCAGTTCTCCCGGATCATGTCCTATCCACAGACCGGAGGCCTCCGGTTGAGGCTTCCATTTCCTAAACGCCTCCTGCCGATTAAGGTCCTTCCGAAAGGAGCGTTTTATATCGCGATTGGCTCTGGCTGTCAATTGACCGTCCCGTGTTTCTTGACAGGAAATCTTAGCGGATGCTATTGTAGCGGGGGCTTTTTAAAAGATAATGCGCGGGCCGAAAAGAAAAGAGGAGTTTTTTTGGCGCAGCCGGGAGCGGGGAGAAATGCGCCGGGCTCCGGCGGCGAGGCCTGTTTATGTTCAGTGACCTGCTGCCGGATATCATCCGCCGGGCCGAATCCATAGGAAGGACCCGGCCGCTTCCCGAGCGGGAGGTCCGCGCTCTCCTTGAAAAATGCCTCCGGCCGGAGGGTTTATCGGCCGAAGAGCTGGTTGAACTCCTCAATGGGACGGGGGACGCCAAGAACCAGGATCTGATCAAGGATTTCTCGGCCCACCACAGCCGGCCCCACGACCGGGACATCCTGCTCCTCCCGCCCCTCTATTTTTCCAGCGTCTGCGAAAACCGCTGCAAGTATTGCCATTTTTCGGACCACGGACGGCGACTCTCCCTCGGGGAATTCGCCGAGGAATTCGAGGCGCTTCTCACCCTGGGGTACCGGAGCATCGAACTCGTCAGCAGCCAGGATCCGGAGCTGTACAAGAAACTCCCGGATTCGACGCTCGCCTCCCAGCGCTTCTCCATGGAGGGCGTCGCCCCCTATTTTGAGCTGGCCAAAGAGCGCCTGGCGGCCCACGGCGGGGGGATGTTGACCAGCAATATTCCTCCCCTCGACGTCGACAGCTTTCAAAGGCTCAAGGCGGCCGGCCTCGACTGCTATCTGGCCTGGCTGGAGACGTTTCATCCGCGGCAGTACGGACGGCTTCATTATGATCGCGGCCCCAAGATCAATCAGGCGTTCCGCCTGGATTCTTTCGAACGGGCGATCGAGGCGGGTATCCCCCATCAGGCCGGCGGTTTTTTAAAAGGCCTGTACGATTGGCGGCAAGAGGAGGCGGCCCTCTATCTCCTCGACCGTTATTTGAAGAAGACGAACGGCCTCGGCTTCTCGATTATCGGCACTCCGCGGCTCAAGGGGCCATTCCGGAAATCCCCGCTGGTCAGAACGCACGATGTCTCCGACGACGATTATGAACTGAACATCGCTCTGGACCGGGTTCTTTTTGACGGGATCCTCTGGCTCCAGACGAGGGAATCCTTTGCCCTGAACCGCCGCCTGCTCAATCGCTACGGCGCCGGCGTCATCCTGACGCTGACCAGCAGCACCGCTCCGGGCGGCTATTCCAAGCCGGCTTCGGCGAGGGCCCAATTCCCCGTGCACAAACAAAGCCTGGACGAGTCCGTCTCGGCGCTCCAGGGAGACGGCTTCCACGTCCTCTTTGCCTGGACGGGCCGGACCCTCCTGGATTATCAACGCGGCTCAAAGAACAGCTCCCAAACATGAAGCGGCAGCCGGTCCTCCTGCTGAAGCTCGAAAACAGCCGTAAGGACCTTGAGGTGGCTCCCCCATTCGGCCTGCTTTACCTGACCTCCGCTCTGGAAAAGGCCGGGTTCGAGGTTGAGATCATCCATGAAACGGGGACGCCGGAGAATATCCAGCGGGTCCTTTCCCGGCTGTCGAAGCTCGATCCTTTATTCGTCGGTCTTTCCATCCTGACCGGGCCTTCTCTCGTCCCTTCTCTGGCCGCCTCGCGGGAGATCAAAAAACGCTCGAACCTGCCGGTTGTCTGGGGGGGCGTCTTTCCCTCGATGGTGCCCCAGGATATCCTCCGGAGCGCCTGGGTCGATATCGTGGCGATCGGAGAAGGCGAGGAAACGGTCGTCGAGCTGGCCCGGCATCTCGCCGAAAAGAGTCGGAGTCCGGCCGGGCTCGAAACGATCCGGGGCATCGCGCATAAGAGCAACGGAAAGATGGCGATCAATCCGAGCCGACCCTACATAGACGATCTGGATCTTTATCCTCCCGCTTGGGACCGGCTTGATGCCGGACGCTATTTTTTTGATTACCGGTCGTATTTCTATGAAATGGGATCCCGGCTCCCCGCGGGGAAGGTCGCAACGGTGATGACCAGCCGCGGCTGCCCGTCGCGATGCGGCTACTGCTTCAATCAATTCATCTCCAGGAGGAGGTTTCGGGCCCACTCGGTCCGTCATGTGCGTGCCGAAATCGACTGGCTGAAAAGGGACCACCGGATCTCGGGGGTCATCTTCCTCGACGACAATTTTTTCAGCGATCCGAAAAGAGCCCTGGAGATTGTCCGGGGCCTGGGACTGCCCTGGAGCGCATCCTTCCGGGCGGACTATGCCTCCCTCTGGGGAGAGGATTTTCTCCGCGCCCTTCATGACAGCGGCTGCCTGGAGCTCAGGATCGGAGCGGAATCGGGGTCCCAAAGGATCCTGGATCTTATGCAGAAGGACATCCTGGTCGAGGACATCCGGCGCGCCGCCGAGCTGTGCCGGAAGGCGGGCATCCGCGCCCTTTTCAACTTCATGATCGGCCTGCCCGGAGAAACCTGGCCCGACATGTTGAAAACCTTTGAGCTCATGGACGAGCTTTATAAAATGGGAGACGGTGTCGCGGTGGGCGGGCCGCTCGTCTACCTGCCCTGGCCGGGTACGCCGCTTTTCGACCTGGCCGTAGAGCATGGATTTCGCCGTCCGGAACGGCTGGAGGACTGGGCCGTCAACTTGGGAGCGCGGCAGCCCGCCACACCCTACGTGGACCGGAGGGCGAAGTTCGTCAATTATTTCCGGATCCTGGCTTACCGGAAGAGCGTCGAGCAGCTTCCTTTCCCCTGGCCGGCGAGGCTGCTGAGCTTTGTGGCCAGAAAAAGATGGAAAAAGAGAGCGTTTCGAGTCCCGCTCGATTACTATATTCCCCGGTTCGTCTTCGAGCTCCTCAAGATCCTGGGGATGCGAAAAACCACCCCCTCGATATATACTTAACCCGGGCCGAAGCATGAACCAGGATTCGAGGGTCGATCAACATGCTCCCGCATGAAGGGTATCTCCTGGCCGAGCTTTGGCTCAACCAATGGAAGTCTCCTCTGGCCCTGGAGCGCGTTCGCGAAAGAAAGATCCGGAGACTTATCTCCCATGCCTACCACAAGGTCCCTTTTTATCGCGCGACCTTCGAGGACCGCAAATTCCGGCCCGAGGACACCCGCACCCCCGCCGATCTCGAGGCCCTGCCAATCATCTCAAAAAAGGACCTGCAAGGCCTTTCCGCCGGCGAAAAGCTCGCCGCCGGGTATCATCCTCGCAAGGGCCGGACTTTTCTGACGTCCGGGACAACGGGAAGGCCGCTCGCTGTCTGCTATTCCCGGCGCGACTGGACGATGATCAACATCGGTTCGGCCCGGGCGTTCTTTTCCATGGGGATGAGGCCGTGGCACCGGATGGCCTCGTTTGTCGGTAAGGCGGCCGCCCGAAAGAACAAAAAATGGTACGAATACCTGGGGATGTGGAGAGGGCGGGACCTCTCCAGTTGGGAGAATCCGCGTTCCTGGGTCGCCGCTCTCCGCCTCTGGCGGCCGCATGTCCTCGTCGGCTATGTCATGACCCTTAAGATCCTCGGCGAGGCCGTCCGGGACGAGGGACGACAGCCCTGGGCTCCGGCTCTCCTCATCAGCGGCTCCGGGGTCCTGGACGATTTTACCCGCCGCTTTCTGGCCTCGACATTTGCCTGCCCGGTCAGGGATTATTACGCCTCTTTTGAAGCCGGAACCATCGCCTGGGAATGTCCAACCTGCGGCGGCTATCACCTCAGTTCGGATACCGTCATCGTCGAGACGCTTGCCGACGGCAAGCCGGTGCCGCCGGGCCAGTCCGGCGAAGTGGTTATCACCAACCTTCATGCCTATGCCATGCCTTTCATCCGCTATCGTCAGGAGGACGAGGCCGTTCTCTCGGCAAGACGCCCCAAATGCGGGAGGGGGCTGCCGCTCCTCGATCGGATTCACGGCCGGGCGGACGACTGCGTCGTATTGAACGACGGGAGGAAGATCCCTTCCCAACCCTTTTATTATTCCATCGAGCCCGTTCGGGGAGTGAAGAGGTGGAAAGTGACTCAGGAGGACCTCCTGACAATCCGGATCGACATCGAACCGGGACCCGAATTCACCGAAAATTCCCGGCGGACGATCGAGCAAAACTTGAGAAAAGCCATCGGGGAAAGGATGACGATCACGTTCTCGATCGGGCCCTCGATCCCGGTCGAGCCCGGGCAGAAATTTCGCCAGGTCACCTCCCGGGTGGCGGGGTCCGGGCGGTCTTGACGGCAGGGAGATAGAGGAGATCGAGGCGATGCACCCTCATCAAATGGCGGCGGTGATCCGGCTCCAGCGGGCGCAGTGGAAAAGCCCGGAAACGCTTCGAGCCGTCCGGGAGAAAAAGCTCAGAGCTTTAATCCAGCAGGCCTATCACCATGTCCCCTATTACCAGAAGCTCATGGCCGGCCTCAAGCTCAGGCCCGAAGACATTCGGAGCGGCCAGGATCTCGAGCGCCTGCCCCTCCTTTCCCGGGACTGCCTGCAGGGAGCGCCGCCCACGGAAGTCACGGCCGGGAACATCGACCTCCGGAAATGCGTCTCCCCGACAACCAGCGGGATGACCGGCCAGCCCCTGAAGGTACTTTTCCGAAGGGAGGACTGGACGATCATGAACCTCACTTGGGTGAGGGCTTTCCTGGCCAGCGGCCTGTCGCCGGGGCAGAAAAGGGCCGCCTTCACCGGACCCCGGGATCCGGCGGAAGGGAGGCATTGGTACGAGTATCTCGGACTCTGGCGGCGAAAGGACATCTCAACCTGGCTGGACCAGAAAACCTGGATCGAAACGGTCCGGAGATGGAGGCCGGCCGCCCTGGTCGGGTATTCGATGACTCTTCGCGTTTTTGCCGAGGCGGTCCAAAAATACCGGGTCTTGGACATCCGCCCGAAGTATATCTTCAGCACCGCCGGAATCCTGGATGATGTCACCCGGAGAGTTTTAAAGGACGTCTTTCGCGCCGAGGTCATCGATATCTACGCCAGTGTCGAGGGCGGCTGCCTGGCCTGGGAATGCCGGGTTTGCGGCGGGTATCACCTCAGCGAGGATACGCTCGTCGTCGAGATCTTGAAGGACGGCCGGCCGGCCCCGCCCGGCGAAGCCGGAGAGGTGGTGCTCACCAACCTCCATTCCCACGCCATGCCCCTCATCCGTTATCGGACCGGAGACGAGGCGGCGTGGGCCCGGCAGGAACCGTCATGCGGCAGAAGGCTGAAGCTCCTCGCTGGAATCCAAGGCCGTGTTAACGACTGCATCGTTTTGAAAACGGGAGAAAGGATCTCCTCCCAGCCGCTTTTCTTCGCCGTCCAAAACGTCCCCGGGGTGAAGCGCTGGCGGATCACGCAGGAATCTTCCGACCGGCTCCTGGTGGAAATCGAACCGACAACGGAATTCAGCGACGTATCCAAACACTCGATCATCAGAAACCTGAGAGAGCTGGTCCGGGGACAGATGTCCGTCACCGTTTCCCTGGTCTCTTCGTTCCCGTTCGACCCGGCGCTGAAGTTTCGACAAGTTCAATCGAGAGCGGCGCAGCGGACGTGAGAGAAGAGCGGCCGCGGGGCGGGAACAGGTTCGAAAAAACCGGATACGATTCCATCAAAGAGCTCGTTTCTCAAGGGTTTTGGGATGAACGGCATAGACAAATCCGTCTGAAAAAGATCTTCCCACAACCCCAGAAATGCTATCTTGACTACGAACTGGACAGAGTCTTCCGTCGCTGGCTCGAGCCCCGGCGCGGACAACGGCTCCTCGAGGTCGGCTGCGGAGCGTCGATCTGGCTGCCCTATTTTTCCAAACGATTCGGAATGGAGGTCGAGGGTATCGACTATTCCGACGTCGGTCTGGCCCTGAGCCGGGAAATCCTCCGGCTCAATGCCGTTCAAGGCTCCCTCCGGAAAGCGGATTTCCGGGACGGACCGGGGCCGGACCGCGAGTCCACCGATGCTGTCTTTTCGCTCGGTCTGATCGAACATTTCGAAGATCCCGGGCCTGTTCTTGCGATCCTCAAGGATTTCGTCCGGCGGGGCGGACTTCTCCTGACCTGGCTTCCCAATACGGCCGGGGTCATCCCCCGGCTGAACCCTCACCTCAGCCGCCTGTACCGCGGTTTTTACAGGCGCTTGGACCTGGCCGAAATCCGGGCCTGCCACCAAAGGCTGGGCCTGGATATTCTCCAGAGCTCGTATCTTCAATTTCTGGACCTGAACTTCCTGACCCTGACTTCTCTCCCCGGCTTTCTTCAAAGGTTCCTGTCTGTGGCTTTCCGCGGCCTTGGGCTTTTCTTTATCGCCCTGGAGAAAGCCGGCTTCCGGACCGCCCAGTCCAAGCTTCTGTGCGCCGGGATGATCGTCGTCGCCCGGCGCAAGGATTAGGATGTCCCGGACGGCTCGCTCCGTTGATTGACAGTAAGATGAAAAAGCCCTATATAAGCCCTGCCCCATCGACGATGAAAACGAAGCTCGATTTTTTGGACCCGGACATGCTGATCCCCCTCCAAATAGTTAAAGTCCGGCGGAGAAGGAAAGGATCCTGTCGATCGATATCCTGATCGTCAACACCCATTCCAGCCTCAACTCCGGAGACGCGGGCATCGTTTTGGCGGAAATCCAGTGGCTGCGGTCTCATGTGTCCCGACCGACGATCGCCCTGGTCTCCCGGACGCCCTGGCTGGATGAAAAGTTTTTTGGCCCCTTGGACGTCGAGGTCTTTCCTCCCCTGATCGCCGCTCCGAGCCTCTACCCGGGATTCCGGACAAAGGTCCGAAGCACGTTCCAGACGACTTTCAACTGGCCGGGGCAAAAACGGCTGATCGACAGGATCCGGGCCTCGGACCTCGTTATCGGCAGCGGCGGCGGCTATTTCTTTTCCCACCGGAGGCGATTCCCGGGGCCGATGTTTTTCCAGAACTACCTTCCTCTCCGGATCGCCGCGGCCTTTAGAAAACCCGTGGTTCTTTTCCCCCAGTCCTTCGGCCCCCTCATGAGTTCGGCCGCCGGGCGGCTGTTGAAAAACCTGCTGAACAACCGCTCCGTCAAAAAGATCTACGCCCGGGAGACGGCCTCACTCGCCTATATAAAAACGCTGCTGCCGGAATCCCGGGAGGCCAAGCTCGACTTCTGTCCGGATATCGCCCTCGCCCTCAGGAAAGACAGGAGTCCTGATCATCCCCGCCGGACTCTCGACTTGCCGAGACCCGTGGCCGCCCTGACGGTCAGGTCTTGGGATTTCCCCGAGGTCACCCGCGCCCGGGATAAAAAGGCGCGGCAGGAGCGGTACCTGGGAGCCGTTGTGAAGGCCTGCGGGGAGTTCCAGGAGAGGTGGAAGGGGTCCGTGGCCATCGTGCCTCAAGTCCGGGGACCCGGCGTTTTCGAAAACGACGAGATTCCCTCGAAGCTCATCTGGGCCGAGCTCAAGAAAAGGCTTCCCCCGGGGCATCTCGCCTACATCCCCCTGCCTGTTGATGTTTCGCCATGGACCCTGATCGATATCTTTGCCCAATCCGACCTCGTCCTGGCTACGCGTTTTCACTCGGCCCTGTTCGCGCTCCTCGCCGGCACTCCCGCCGTCTCCCTGGCCTATCAGCCCAAAAGCCGGGCCACCATGGCCTGGCTTCAACTGGAAGAATGGAGCCTGGATATCTCCACGCTCCGCCCGGAAGCCCTCCTCCAGCTGGCCGAACGGATTATCGCGGACGGCGGCGGGCTGAGAGAGTCCATCCGGAGCCGGATAGACATGGCCCGGACCGTCATCGAGGAGCGGCTGGGGGCCCTTGCGGAAAGCTTCGGAGGATACTCGCCGGCATGAACATCCTCCTGGCCAACAAATTCTATTTTCCGCGGGGCGGAACGGAGGCCTGTCTTTTCGAGGAAGCATCGCTCCTCGAAAAAAGCGGCCATTCCGTGGTCCCCTTTTCCATGTCCCATCCCCGCAACCTGCCGTCTCCGTATTCCGCCTATTTTGTCTCCCCGATTGAGCTTGAAGCCCCGTCTTCCTGGCGGGAGAAAGCCAGGGCCGGCGGAAGGGTGATTTACTCATGGGAAGCCCGGCGGAAGCTTGCGGCGCTTCTCGAAGCCCGGCCTCCCGACGTGGCTCACCTCCACAATATCTACCATCAGATCACTCCCTCCATCATCGGCGTCCTCAAGCGGGCCGGAGTCCCGGTGGTCATGACGCTCCACGACTACAAGTTTCTCTGCCCCGTTTACACCCTTTACAGGAATGGCTCGGTCTGCCAGGAATGCCGGCGCGGCCGGTACATCCACTGCCTCCGCCATAGATGTTCAAAGGATTCCGCCTTGAAAAGCGCGGTGGTCATGCTGGAAATGTACCTGCACCGGACGATCCTGAAGTCCTACGGCCTCGTTGACTGCTTTATCTGTCCGAGCCGATTCTTGAAAAGCATGATGGCCGGGATGATCGACCCCCGGAAGCTCTTCTGGCTGCCCAATATGATCTCCGAGCTTCCTCCGCTTTCCCCGTTCCCCGCCCGCGGCCGGACGATTGTCTATTTCGGGCGCCTATCCCGGGAAAAGGGCCTGGGCACGCTGCTCGCGGCCGTCAAGGGCCTTGACGTCCGGTGCCTGATCATCGGGGAAGGCCCGGAAAGACCGGTCCTCGAAAGGATGATCTGCCAGCCGGGCCTCGGCCGGACCGTTCTTCTCGGATACCGGTGGCCGCGAGAGCTCGAGGCCTTGATCCGGGAGAGCAGCTTCACAGTCCTGCCCGCGGAATGGTACGAGAACAGTCCCCGGGCCGTGCTGGAATCGTTCGCCCTCGGCCGGGCGGTAGTGGCGTCTCGTATCGGCGGCCTTCCCGAGCTCGTCGTCGACCAGGAGACGGGCCTGACCTTCGAGGCCGGCAACGCTTCCGACCTCAGACAGAAGATCCTCTATCTTTTGGACAACCCCCAAAAGGCCGAGGCCCTGGGCCGGGCGGCCCGGCGGTTCGTCGAGGACGAACGCAGCCCGGGACGTCATCGGGAGTCGCTCCTCGAGATCTTTGATATCGCGCGGGCAAGGAATCATTAGGATGGAAGCGGCCGTCATCACGACCTACCGATGCCATCAGAAATGTCTGATGTGCCATATCTGGAAATACCCCACGGCGCCCGAGGAGGAGTTCCCGCCCAATCTCCTGGAGAAACTGCCCAGGCTCTCGTTCTGCAATATCACGGGCGGCGAGCCGTTTCTTCGGGAAGACATCGAGGAGATCGCCTCCCGGCTCAAAAGAAAGGCCCGGCGGATCGTGATCTCCACCAACGGGTACCTGACCGAGAAGATCGTGGACCTGGCCGGGAGGCATCCCGACCTCGGCTTCCGGATCAGCCTGGAAGGGCTCCCCGCGGTCAACGACGAGCTGCGCGGGACTAGGGACAGCTTCGACCACGGCCTGAGGACTGTCCTCGAGCTCAAGAAATTGGGAATCCGGGATATCGGCTTCGCCACCACGGCCTCGGGCCGAAATGCCGGGGACATGCTCCGGCTCCATGATCTGGCCAAGGGGCTCCGCGTCGAATTCGCAACGGCCGCGGCCCACAATTCCTTCTATTTCCATAAATCGGACAATGTGATCCAGGACACGGACATGGTCGTGTCATGTTTCCGGAGCCTGGCGGCCGATCAGTTGAGAAGCTGGAGTGTCAAGGACTGGTTCCGGGCCTATTTCAACGATGGACTCGGCGGTTATGTTCAGGGCCGGCCCCGGCCTCTTCCCTGCGGGGCGGGGACCCAGATCTTCTTTCTCGACCCGACCGGCGAAATCCTGCCCTGCAACGGCATGGAGGAGCGGCTGTGGAAGCGCAGCCTGGGCAACCTCAGGGAACAGACGTTCCGCGAAATCTGGGAGTCCCCTCGAGCCGTTGAGGTCCGGAAAAAGGTGAGGGATTGTCCCAAGAATTGTTGGATGATCGGGACGGCGGGCCCGGCCATGAAAAAGCATCCCTGGAAATGCGCGCTCTGGATACTCAAGAACAAAGCCCGCCCCAGAGGCAAAGGTTGAGATGAGGATCGTCTTTATCGGGCAGAAAGGCATTCCCGCGACCTTCGGAGGGATCGAATATCACGTGGAGGAGTTGAGCCGCGGACTGGCCGCGAGAGGGCACGAGGTCCGCGTCTATGTTCGCAGCTGGTATACGGACCGGCGGAAGAAATTCGCTGACGGCGTCCGGCTCATCCACCTGCCCACGATCCGGTCGAAGCATCTGGATGCCTCGGTGCACAGCCTCCTCGGCTCTCTCCACTCATTGTTCAGCGGGGCGGATATCGTCCACTACCATGCCATCGGACCCGCTTTTTTTTCCTGGATCCCCCGGCTCTTCGGGAAGAAGGTGGTCTGCACGGTACACCGGAAGGACTGGCAGGCCGAAAAATGGAAGCCGGCCGCCCGGGCTTTTCTCAGGCTGAGCGAACGGGCCTCGATCCTGTTCCCCCACCGCACGATCGTTGTCTCCCGGACGCTCCAGGATTACTTCAGGGAAAAATACGGGAAGGACACGGTCCATATCCCCCACGGAGGTTTCAAGATCGCCCCGAGGGAAGCTTCCCTGATTAAGACCAAGTACGGCTTGAGGGGAGAGGATTATATCCTGTTCCTGGGCCGGCTGGTGCCCGAAAAGCGGGTGGATCTTTTGATCCGGGCCTACCGGGAACTCAAGAGGACTTCCCCGAAAATCCAAGGCATCAGGCTCATCATCGCCGGCGGGTCCAGCGCCTCGGACTCTTATGTCGCGAGCTTGAAGACATTAAGCGCCAAGGAACCGGGTATCCACTTTGTGGGTTTTGTGTCCGGAGTCGAAAAAGAGGAGCTCTTGACGAACGCCCTCGTCTTCGTTCTCCCTTCCAGCCTGGAGGGGTTTCCGATCGCCCTCCTCGAGGCCAAGAGCTCCGGCCTCTTCTGTCTGGTCAGTGATATTTCCCCCCACCGGGAGGCCGTCCGGGAAGGCCGGGAGGGATTGTACTTTCGGGCCGGGGACTTTTCCGACCTGGCCCGAAAGCTCTTATCGGCGGTCGAGGACAGGGACCGTCTGTCCCTGATGAAAAGGAAGGCCCGGGACGAATCCCGGAAACCTGTCCTTTGGGCCGAAGCCTGCGCCCTGACGGAGAGAGTCTATCAAGAGGTCCTGGGGAAGCCGATCAGGTGATCCTGCCTCCATAGGCTTTTTCAAAATCTGAAACGGCTTCTTGCGGAACGCCGACGCAGTTGAACAGGACTTTCCGGTCCGCGGCGAGCTCTTCTATCGGCCTCAGGCCCTCGCCCGGCCGGATCTGGAAAACCGCGTAACTCCAGGCCTTTAACAAACGCCCCATCTCTTTGTGCCTTTCGTCCCGGTAGGCAATGACCTTGTCATCCAGCTCCTTTTTGGGGATCAGGAGGTAGTTGGGCAGCAACTCAAACAACAGGAAGGGGCGAAATTTTGCCAGGGACTCTTTCAGGCCGTGAAGAACGTCCAGCTCTCCTCCTTCGACATCGATCTTGATCAGGGCCAGCGCTTCGACGCCCAGCCGCTCGAGGACGGTGTCTCCGCGGCTTATCGGAACAGGCTGGTAATAGGAATAAAAGCCCTCCGGCCGATATTCTTCAACCAGGCTGGCCGTGACGTCGTTCTCCTCCCTGAGGCCAAGACTGGCCAGCCCCTCTTCGCGTCCGAGCCCGATGGGCAATATCAGATGATTGGACAGCCGGTTGGTTCTCATGAATTGATGGATAAAGGAACAGCCCGCAGTCTGCGGCTCAAACCCGATGTACCGTCGATCCTTATCAATCCGCAGGACCTTGATGAGCGTCTGCCCGACGTTGGCTCCGACATCGATGAAGGCGCCGGGCTTGAGTTTGAAGACCGCCCGCAAGATCTCGTCGGCCGATTGTTCATAATCCCGCGCGGCGGCCGCCTTGGCCAAAGGGTTCATCCGGAACGCCGTCACACGATACCGGGTATCCCCGATGACCAGTCTGCGGGTGATGGCGATCCTGATAAACCGGCCGATCCGGACAAGCCGGGGCAGCGTCTTTTTCATTTCCTTATCCAGAGTGTTGAGATGATCCGCTCTCCGGCTTCCGGCCCTCAAGGATCAACGTTTCCAGGCGGTTGAATTCATCGCCGATTTGGGCCCCATGGGACTCCAGGCCCGAAAGGTTCCCGTCGTCGCTCCGGCCCACCTCTTGCGGCGATACGCCGGCAAACCCCGCGCTCTCCAGCGCTTCCTTCAGGACCTGGGGGTCATAGATGAACTTGTGGCCCCAGGCCCGGAAAAAATTGTTGATGACGAAAACGTCTTCCCCGGTCCCCGTCCCGGGCAGGAGGGATGCGACCGCCCAGGAGAGGTATCTCTTCTGCAATTCCGTCTTATTCGGGCCGTAAAGCGCGATCAAGAAGCGGAGGTCCGGTGTCGAGATCCGGATTTTCCCCCCGGGCTTCAGGACGCGGAAGCATTCCCGGAGCATCCTCAGACCCTGGCGGTATTCCAGATGCTCGATCAGGTGCTCGCAGTAAAGGGTGTCAAAAACAGCGTCCTTAAAAGGAAATCGCTTCCTTGCGTCCAGAAACACGGGGGGGCCGCCCCGGCGCCCGGGGACGGGATTGATGTCCGTGTTGAGCCAGCCCTCGAGGGCATTCCTCCCGCTCCCGATCTGAAGCTTCTTCGTTTCATGGGATTCGAGATAGCGCCGGATTTTCCCGGGCCGAACCCCCTTTGCCCATGACCTGTACAGGAATATCAAAACGGCCTTAAGCCCCGTTTTCTGAAGGAGCATTTTCAGCCTGTTGTTCACCTCTTCTCCCTCAACGCTAGGCCAGAAACGTCGGCGCACCTGTGTCCGGGCCCGTCTCTGGATTCGCCTTCTTCCATCGCCGGCCTCGCTCCCCCGGGATTATATCCCCAATCGGTTCCCTTTGCCAGGGACGATTCTCCGGACGACGCCTTCTCCTCAAAAGACTTACAGTTCCAAAGGCCCTAGGCTCCAATCACGAGTTCCTCATTTTCGTCGGGGCGAGGGGAAGTGGACGAGAAACCCGTATGAGGAGCGAACGAGCACGGTTTCGAGGCCGCTGCCCCGAGCCCTTGCCCTTTTCTATTGGGTCAAAATAAACTATAATGCCCCAGAAATGAAAGGCAAGGAGCCGGCCATGGCGGAACATCAGGACCAGATCGAACTCCTGGACTATTTCCACATCCTCCGGAAAAGAAAGTGGGCGATCCTTCTTCCCCCGGTCCTCTGCGCCGTGGCCGCGGCCGTCCTGAGCTTCCTGCTGCCTCAGCAATGGGAGGCCGACGCCCTCATCCAGCCGAGCAAGGTCTTTACCCAGAGCGAAAGGGGAGTCCTGGAGGAATTCGTTTTCGTCGACCCGAGACAGGTGGCCAGCCAGATCAACAGGGAGTCCTACAACAGCCTGATCGCCGCCGAGCTCAAAATGGAGAAAGGAAATTTCCCGGAAATCAAGGCCGAACCCCTCCGGGACACCAAGCTGATCCGCGTTTCCGTCAAGGACCGGGACCCCGAAAAGGCCAGGGCCATCCTGAATTCCCTGTTCGGCCGTCTCAAGGCGGAGCTCGACAGCAATGCCGAGATCGAGGTCAAGGATATCGAATCTCAGGTGGACGCCAACCAGATCGAGAAGGCGCGAACCGAGAATGAAATCAAGATTTTTAAAAACAAGCTCAAGATAGCCCGGGCTCGGATCCAGGAGCTCGGCAGTGAAATGGACGACACGCGCCGCCGGGTCCAAACGCTGGAAAAAGAACAGCTGGCCGCTCTGAAAACGGAGCCCAAGGGTGACGCAGAGGCCATGGCCATGCTCCTGTATTCCAACGAGATCCAGCAGAGCCTGACCTACATCAACACCCTGAAGGAGCTCCTGGATTCCCGGAAGATCGACGAAGAGAACCTGAATACGGAGATCGAAAACAGGGAAAAGAAGCTCCTGCAGGCGGACAACACCATCAAAAACCTGAATCAGAAAAAGGGGCGGATCGACTATACCCGGCTGGTCAAGGAACCGACCGCCTCGGCCGGCCCCGTCTCGCCCAACAAAAAACTCATCGTGGCGATTTCCTTCCTGGCCGGGCTCGTGGTTTTTGCGCTGATCGCCTTATTCCGGGAATATATTGAAAGGTATGAAGTCAAGGCCTGACGGCTGGGTCTCGGACCTCCGCTCAGAGGCCCTCGGCATCTGAAAAATGACCCCCGTACCCCCGATGGACCGACCGGACAAGAGGAAAAACAAGGTTTTCATCATGGGCCTGGATGGGGGGACCTGGGATGTTCTGAAACCCCTGATGGAAGAAGGCAAGATGCCCCACCTTTCCGGATTGGCCGAGAGGGGGATGAGTGGAGTCCTGAAATCCACCGTCACCCCGGAAACGGCCTCGGCTTGGACGACTTTTCAAACGGGGGTGAATTCCGGAAAACACGGGATATTCGATTTCTTCCAGTATCTTCCCGGGGACTATAACCCCCTGGTCATCAGCTCCCAAATGATCCCCCTCGAAACGATCTGGCAGATCCTGAGCCGCCAGGGCAAGAAGGTCATCGTGGTCAATGTGCCCATCACCTACCCCGCCTATGAGGTCAACGGCCTGATGGTCACCTGCATGCTCACGCCGAGCGTGAAATCCAACTTCACCTACCCCCCGGAACTGGCCGAAGAGATTCTGAAAGTCGAAAAAGATTACACCATCGTGACCACCCAGGAAGTGTTCAACCGGCGGACCCTGCCGGAGTTTGTGGACACCTTGATCTCCACGGAAGAAAAGCGGACCCGGGTGATGCTCCATCTTTTGGACAAATACGACTGGGATGCCGCGATGATTCACTTTCATTCGTCCGACCCCCTGCAGCATGCGGTGTACTGGTATCTGGACAAGACCAGCCGGTATTTTGACCCGGAGAAATACCGGGTTGTCCAGAAATACTACCGTTCCCTGGATGACAATATCGGCCGGCTGCTGCAGGTTCTCGGCCCGGAGACATTGAAAATCGTCCTCTCCGACCACGGCTTTTCCTCCGTCTACAAGACCATAAATATCAACAATTTTCTGATGCTCAACGGCTTCATGGCCCTCAAGAACAAGGGGCCCTTCAGCCGGCTCGTCCTGGCCCTGGTCCGGCTGCTCAGGCGGATCGACGATCGCTTCATAAAAGGGCGCTTCTCCTTCGGCCAAAGATTTGCCCTCAAGGAGAAGGTGAGACTGGACAAGTTTATCGATTGGCCGAAGACGAAGGCCTGTATGATCAACGGCTGGCTGTACGGTTTTATCTACCTCAACTGCATCGGCCGGGAGAACCAGGGGATCATTCCTTTTGGCGAGGAATACGAGAAAGTCAGAAACCGGATCAGGGAGAGGCTGCTGGATATCCAAGACCCGGAGACCGGGAAAAACGTGATCAAGAAGATCCATAAAAAGGAAGAGATCTATCACGGGGAGTTCCTGGACAGGGCTCCGGACCTGATCGTCATCCCGGAAGACGGGTATGAATTCAGCCGCAGCTTCCTGGGGAAGCCGGAAGACCTGTTCAACAAGAACGTCATCAAAAGGGACCATACCGGCAATCACAACAGAGACGGAATATTCATTTTCGAGGGAAGCGCGATCGACAAAGGGCGGGCCTTCCCCGTCGCCCACATCGAAGATATGCTCCCCACGATTTTGTATTATTTCGATGCCCGGATCCCCAGGTACGCGGAAGGTCGAGTCCTCACCGAGATCTTCCGGGAGGGCTTCCTCGAAGGCCGGCCCCTCCAATTCGAGGAGGTCGAGGGGGTCCGGCATTCCCAGAAGAAAGAGGACGGGTATTCCGAGGAAGAAAAAAAGGAGATCGAAAAGCGGCTGAAGGAACTGGGGTATTTTTAATAACGAATCCATGGATAGAGCGGCTTTCCCCAAACTTCGCCTGCCCTTTGTCACCACCCGGATCACGACGGATATCGTTCTGTTTTTCTGCCTTCTCCCCCTCTGGATGATCCTGGGCATCACCCAGTTCCTCGGCCCCATCTTGATGATATCCCTCGTCTTCAAACTCCTGATCCTCCGTTCCAAACAGAAAGGCGAGATCGTCATCCCCTTTTTCCCTTTCAGCGCAATGGCGGCCTTTTTGCTCTCCTCCTTGATCTCCGGCCTGAATATCAAGGAGGACAAATGGAACCTGGTATTCCTGAGAAACTTCATCGTCTATGCGGGAGCCCTGTCCCTTTTTCTGGTGGTCATCAACATCGCAAGGAATGAACGGGATTTGTTGAAGATCATCCGGGGGCTGAATGTCATGGTCTTTATCGCCTCCCTCTTCGGGCTGGCCGTCGTCCTGGGCCTGATTCCCATCCAGCCGGAAATGGTCGCTCCGGTCAGCCGTCTCCTTCCCGAGTCCATAAGGGAGAGTGAATTCTTCGCCAGGGTCGTGCATCCGGGGTTCGGGGATACCATCACCCTGGAGATATTCAACCTCCGGGTCAAGCGAATCAACTCCATTTTTCCCTACGCCAACATCTATGCGGCGGCCCTGATCATGGTCCTGCCTTTTCAGGTCTTCCTTTTGAGCATCTCCCGGGGCTGGAGAAGGATATTGACCCTGGGCAACATCTTTCTGGTTTCCCTCAATGTGTTTTTCACCTATTCTCGAAGCGCTCTATTAGCCCTGGTTTTCGGGTTTTTGGGCTTTCGCTATCTCCGGGGAAGCCGGTTTCTGGGGTTTCTTAAAAAGCCCGTGATCCTCATTTCCCTCGTCGTATTGCTTCTTCTGTTCTTCCTGGTATTGAGAGGGCCGCTGCTCGAATCGAAGTCCTGGAGCACCTCGGTCCGGTCCCTCATCTTCGAAAAATCGATAGAGTCATGGAAGGAAAAGCCCGTTTTCGGCTGGGGAACGGACCGCAACATGGAAGTGGTGGGGGAGTCCCCCCGGCTCCCTCCTCTGGGCTCGCATTTTTATTATCTGACCATCCTGTACAGGTATGGGTTGGCCGGGCTCATTCTCTTCGCCGCCATCATCGGGATGATTCTCCGGGAGATCGGCAAGGTCTCCCAACTCGCCGGGCGCGCGCCGTTCGCGGGCCGGCTGGGCCTCTATGCCGCCTGGGCGTTTTTCATGATCCTCATCCAGGCGGCGTTCATCGTCATGGATTATGATGTCGTCGTCCTGTTCTTGATGTGGCTGAACTGGGGGATCATCGTCGCCGTCCGGATCATGCTGGAGAAAAGGGAGGCGGTGGGAAAAACGGATGCCGGGAGGAAGCCGATGGCTTTGGGATTAACCGGAGAAGGAGGATTTTCCGATGCCGGGAGCTAGGGGCAGGGAAGAGAAATCCGGAAGGCTTCGTCCGCTGGCCGTCGTCCTGGGCGGCTGCCTCGGCGTGGCCATAATCGCCGGGATATCCCTTCGGGTCTTCTGCAAAAAACCGCCGGAAATCCAAAAATTCATCCTGCTTTCTTTGGACAATCTCCGGGCGGACAGGGTCGGCTGCTATGGGAATGATAGAAAGGTGTCCCCCTGCCTGGATTCCCTGGCGGCTCAGGGGACGCAGTTCCTCTCGGCTTTCATCCCCTATGCCTTCACCCCTCCCTCCCATGCCTCCATGCTGACCTCTTTATATCCCTCCGTTTTTGACCTCCCGCTGGACCCGAAAATCCCGACTCTGGCATCCATCCTCCGTGATCATGGTTACAAGACGGCGGCTCTCACCGGCGGCGGCTGGATGTCGGCCGGCTACGGGATTCTCAACGGGTTCGAGGAGGTTGACGACCAGGTCTTCGCGGTTGAAGCCCTGGAAAACAAAACCAGGAAATGGCTGAAGCAGAACGCCGATCAGAAATTTTTCCTGTTTCTCCACACCTACGCCGTCCATGTTCCCTTTGTCGCCCCGGAAAAGTACTTCCGGGAGTTCGCTGACCCGAGTTATTCCGGTCCGGTTCAAAACAGAGGCGAGAGCACCACGGCCTTCATCAATGAAGCCAACGCGGGAAAAACTGCCGTCACGCCGGAAGACAGACAAAGGCTTCTCGATATCTACGACGCTCAAATCCGAGCGGTCGACGACTTTCTCCATTCCCTTCAGGATACCCTGAGGCAGTTGGGCTTGGCCGACAAGACCCTGTGGATTATCACTTCCGATCACGGCGAGCAATTTTATGAGTTCCAGCACTTCGGGCACAATTCCCTGGCGCGCCCTTTCGCCGATATATCGACCCGGGTTCCGCTGATCGTTTACTGTCCTTCGCTTCCCCGGAAAGGTCGGCTGTCTCGACAGGTCGAGTCGATCGATCTCCCGCCGACGATCCTGGAAGCGGCCCAAATCAAGGCCCCCGCAACTTTTCAGGGCCAAAGCCTCTTTCCCATCCTGAGGAAAAGATGCCTCTTCCTGCCGAAAAAGAAAAGGGAGGTGTTCTTTCAGATGGAGCGGTGGGCCGGCATAAGGACGAAAAAGTGCAAGCTGGTCCTGGATTTTATAACCGGGGAGATGGGCCTCTACGACATGGTCAATGATCCCGCGGAAAGAGAAAATATCTCTCCGCGCGCCCCGGCACGGAAGATGAACTCCCTCATGAAAACGCTGCGGATATTCCAAGAAAAAAATAGCGCCCTCAAAGAAAGACTCGGCATCACGGAGGTGACCTTGGCCGACCCCCGGCCCTCCGCGTCTTTGTCTTTTGATGAGGAGTCCCTCTTTCTGGCGTCCCTGGATGACCATTCCTTTTCCTATCAGACAAGGAGCTCCCGTCAATCGGATCATTTCACGGGGAAGCGCGCCCAGTTTTTGACGGGAAAATTCGGGCGGGGATTGCTGCTGGACCCTGAAAGCGAAGCCGAGTTCCCCTTGGCGACCGGGATCAGCGCGAGTTCCGGAGCGATCGAGTTCTGGTTAAAGATCAATAAAGAGGCCGTCCAAAACCAAAAGATCCTCCAGCTGGATTTCGTCGGAAAGGACAGCCTCATATCCGTTCAAGCCAATCTTTTATGGCAGTGGGGCGGAGACCCCGAGAAAAGAGGGGTGGTCGAGGTCAAAAGGCAGCCTTTCGAAGGGGAGCCGATCCGGTTGCCGACCCGGTACTCCTGGAACAAGTGGCATCATATCGTCCTGGCCTGGGAGGAGGAAGAAGTCTATCTGCTCATCGACGGCCTTCTCGCCTCGAGGCAGACGCTGGGTTCCAAGACGGTTTTTGAACAAGAGGCGACCGATAAAATCCGGGTGAGCGGCGAAAACGGCATCCTGGATGAGCTCAGGGTTTCCCAGGCCTCCCGTCTGTCTCACATTCGCCCCAATAAGGTAAAGCTGGACAAAGAAGTGATCGAGAGGCTGAAGGCCCTGGGCTATGTGGGGACCAAGGACAATACCTGAACACAGTCAAAGCCTGATCGGGCCCGGGGAACACGGCTAGCGATTTCCCCTTTCATCCCCTCGCCCGGAGATCCCGGCCGGCAAGCCGGCCCCGGCAAAAAAACCGGAGAGGGCGGAGAGGCGGGGGGCCGCTCATAATGTTGAGGAATTGGACCCCAAAATCGGTTATAATACGGGCCTGATCGCCGCCCTGAATAGGGTCTGGGAAAATGGCCCTGAGAGGGAATTCAGAGGAACAGGAAATCACGGGGATGAACAGGCCCGGGAGGAGCCGGAAGACGCAGCGGGATCTGTTTTTCACGGGCCCCATAGCCGAGAATGCCGAAATTTAAGAAGTTCATCAGTTTCGCCTGCCTTTTGCTGACCGATATGCTGGCTCTGTTGTCCTCCTTTCTGCTGGCCCATCTGCTCAGAAGCCAGGTCATTCCGAAATTCACGTCGGTCTTTAAATATGCTCCGGTGCCGTTGGAGGTCCAGCTGAAATACGGCTTCCTCTTCGGAGCCCTGATCGTCATTTTTGTTTTTTCCCTGGAAAAGCTCTACACCAAGCGGTTTTCATTCTGGGATGAGGTCAAGCACCTCTACAGAGGCCTGGTTTTTTCCTTTGTTCTTTTGATGCTGTTCGTCTTTCTCTCCCGAGGCTACACCCAGTTTTCGAGGGTGGTTATCATCTCGGCCTGGATCCTGAGCCTCCTCCTTTTTCCTCTCTTCCGGCGCACGGCCAAGATCATGCTGGTGAGACTCAACCTCTGGAAAAAGAAAGTTCTCATCCTGGGCACAGACGAAACGGCCAGGGCTCTCGCCAAAGGGATAAGGTCCAACCCCACGATCGGCTACGAAATCATGGGGTTCCTCAGCACCGATAAGAGTGAGCTGGGGAAGCCGCTGCTCGATGATCTGAAAGTCATCGGGGAGGTGGCTCAAGTCGAAAACTGGGACCCGGGATCGGGTCCCCTGGACATCATCATCAGCCTGCCCGAGATCGATCAGCAGACAATGATCGAGCTGATCGAGACCAGCGAAAAGGTGGCCGAAACCATAAAGATCGTCCCCCGCATCGGGAACATCTTCACCCTCGGGGTGGATGTGGAGACTTTTGGGGACGTCCTTTCTCTCTCGGTGGCGCGCAACCTGGTGAAGCCCTGGAACATCACCATCAAGAGAGTGATCGAGACGGTTCTCACCGCCCTGTTGATGATCCTCTTTTCTCCGTTCTTATTGATCATCGCCCTGGCCATCAGGGCCGATTCCCGGGGGCCCGCCTTGTTTTTTCAGGACAGGCTCGGAGAGAATGGCCACAAATTCAAGCTGATCAAATTCCGTTCCATGTATGAAAACGGGGATGCCAAGCTCCAGGAATACCTGGAGGGGAACGCGGAGGCCAAGAGAGAATGGCGGGAATTCCAAAAACTGAGGAATCATGACCCGCGGGTGACGCGAGTCGGAAAGTTCCTGAGAAAGTACAGCCTGGATGAACTGCCTCAATTGATCAATGTCCTCAGGGGGAATATGGCCCTGGTTGGACCGAGGCCCTATCTGCCCCGGGAGAAAGATGAGATCGGAAAAAGCTATGACCTGATCCTGCGGGTCAAGCCCGGCATCACCGGACTCTGGCAGGTGAGCGGAAGGAACATCCTGCCGTTCAAGCAGCGCCTTCTTCTGGACGAATACTACATCCGGAACTGGTCCCTTTGGATGGACCTGGTGATCCTGATTAAATCCGTAAAGGTCTTCGTGTCGAGAGAGGGAGCCTTTTGATTGGCCTGTCCCGCCGAATGGAAAACGGCTCCGCGAGGCGGCTCGGCTTCCTGGCCGGGTCCCTGGCCTGCCTGATTTTCCTCTGCTTTTTTTACTGGAAATATGTCCCGCTGGTCAAGCCCTTTCAGCTTGTTCTGCTGCCCGTGCTGCTGGCCGCCGCGGCCTTGACCGCCGCGCGCGTCGAGCTGGGGATTCTCTTTTTCGTCTTGGCTTTTCCCCTGGTCAACGGTCTCCCGTACTTCTTCGGAATCTACGAGGACATCCCCCACGCTCCCGTGGCCCTGGTGCTCTTCCTGGCCTTTTTCCTGGGCGCGTTGCTCCATGCGGCCTTCTCCGGCGCCCCGCCGCGGGTCCGGAGCCCTCTCTTCAAACCGCTCGGTTTGCTTTTTGGGGTCATCGTCATCTCGGCCGTCATCACCGCTCTCCGGTACACGAATTTTTTCCCTTTTCTCGCCGCCGACATCCACGAGCTGGCGGTCAACGTGAACGAGGTCCGGGCCGGAGGCGCGGTGATGAGCGTCCTCTTCAACTTTCTGAATTACGTCACCGGCTTTGCTTTCCTGGTCATTCTCCTCCCGGCCTTGAAATCAAAGGATTACGTCAGGGCGCTGCTCCTGACCGTGTCCTTCTCGACGGCGGCCTATTTGGTATTTTCGATCATCCAGAGACTCTATTCGCCGGCCCTGGGAAACACGCCCTTCTGGGTCGGACTGGGCCGGATCAACGCGACATTCAAGGATCCGAATTCCTTCGGGGTCGTTCTGTCGGCTTCTTTGCCCCTGTTCCTGGGCCTGGCCATTGCCTCTAAGGGACGCTGGCGGGTCTGGCTTTCCGCCCTCATCCTCCTCGGCCTCTCCGTGTTTCCCTTCACGGGCTCCCGGAGCGGATTCCTGGGCCTGGGATTCGCCCTCCTTGTGTTTTTCCTGTTGTCCCTCAGGGGACGAAGGGTAAAACACCGGAACAGGGCGGCCTTTGCCGTCGCGCTTTCCCTTCTTGTGATCCTGGCCGGTGTCTCCTTTTTTGTTTTTTACCAGAAATCAAACCTCTACCAGAGGATGGAGTCGAGCCTTAATTTTTTGGGAAAAGAAGAATCCTTCAGCCGGATATTCACCCAAAAACTCGAATTCTGGCGGGTCGCCGTGAACATGGCCAAGGAATACCCGCTTACGGGCGTCGGCCTGGGCGCCTATATCATCGAAATGCCGAATGACCTGAGACAGCTCAACCTTCCGTTCCGGCATACGGACTCGGCCGAAAACTACATCCTCCAGGCCGTCTCCGAGCTTGGCCTCATCGGCCTGTTTTTGTTTTTCTGGGTTTTCCTGGAGATCTACCGAGGGGCCAAAAGGAGCTGGTCCGCATCCCCGCTCCAGGGGCGGGAAAAATTCATCCTCATCGGCGCTGTCTCCGGGATCGCGGCCATACTGGTGGGCTATCTCTTCCACAGTTACATCGGCAGCTTTGAGGTCAAGTATTTCTTCTGGCTTCTGGTCGCCCTGGTCTTCTTCAGCCCGAACCCGGCGGAAGAGCCTGCCGCCGGCGCCGGCGGCAGGACGCGACGGAAGGTCCTTTCCGCCCTGGCGGTCTTGGCCTTTGCCTCGGTTCACCTGGGGAACTCTCTGCATTCTCTTTCCATCGAGGGAAGGCGCGAGAAATTCGGCTGGGCTCAGAATTTCGGGTTCTATGGTCCGGAGAGAGACGTCCGGGGCTTTCGCTTTCGTTGGGCGCGGAAGCACGCCGGACTGGTCATAGAAAACGGGCCCGCGATCCTCCGCGTCCCGACGCTCGCTTCGCATCCGGACGCGGAGGAGAATCCTGTCAGGGTCAAGGTCTTCCTGTCGGACCGCTATTTTCGGCGGAAAAAACTGCTCCGGGAGGTTGTTCTCAGGACCCGCGAATGGACGGAAGAGGAATTCATCCTGCCTGCATCCCAGGAAATGAACACTTACCTCATCTTCGAGGCCGACCGGGAGTGGCAGCCCCTGAGGCATTCCGGCGTTCCGGACCCGAGATGGCTGGGTCTGGGCATGGGCGATTACTGGTTCACCTACCCCAGGGATCTGCCCGCGGAGAGAATCACGGGAATCCAAAGGATTCCGGCTGGAAACTGGGAGGGAAAGTCCAAGGACAGGCTCTCTACGGAGGGAAGAAGTACCCTGAAATTCAGGACGGCTGAAAAAGACGTCGCCTTCCGGCTGCGGATACGGGGGCAGAAGGCCTTCGGACTGGGCCCGTACATCGTGGTCCGGCTGGGTGACCGCGTCATCGGAAGAACCGTGATTGACGAGGAGGGCTGGACATCATTGGTCTTTGAGGCGCGGGTGGAAGAAGGGGAGAATGTGCTGAGCGTCGAGTTCACGAATGACGTCTACCGCCCGGACCTGGGCCAAGACCGGAATGTCTTTTTGGGAGAAACGGAGATTCTTTCTCTCCAGGCAAAACCCGGGAGTTCATAAGACGGCTAGTCAAAACGGACCAATTTCCATTTTTGTTTCAGGATCAACAGGAAAAACTCCAGGTCGTCGATAAGATATCTCCTGCCGAGACGGAAGGGCTCCAGGGTCAGCCTCCACAGCCATTCAAACCCAAACCGGCGTATCCAGAGCGGGGCGCGTTTGAAGATGCCAGCCGTAAACTCAAAGCTGGCGCCTATTCCTATGCTCACGGGCGCGCCGGCTTCTTGGTGGTATACTTTGATCCATTTTTCCTGTTTGGGGGTGCCCAATCCCACCAGCAGTATATCGGGCCGGGCGCTCCTGATCAGGTCCACGACCTTCTGGTTCTCGCGGTCATCCTTCTCAAACCCAAAAGGAGGCGAGTAGACCCCGACAATCCTGACCTCCGGGTGCTTCCGGATCAAGATTTCTGCGGCCTTCCGGGCGGACGCCGGCCTTCCCCCCAGGAAGAACAGCGTGAATCCCTTTTCGGCGGCGATCCCGGCCAGGTAGACGAACAAGTCGGAACCGCATATCCTTTCCCTGATCGGCTGCCGCAGGATCCGGCTGGCCCACATCAGGGGGGCCCCGTCGCACAGGACAAGGCCGGCCCCTTTGTAGCTGTCAAGGAATTCCGGATCGTGGCGCAATTTCACGACGTGGTCCACATTGGGAGTGACAATATAAAGCGGCGTCCTTTCCTTGATGGACGCCTCGATGCGGGAGACCGCATCAGCCAGGGATATGT
>Ga0102851_10000131_pt1 | contig 31524 bp, 26 predicted proteins | sample Mud3Dept3metaG_FD_79558 | JGI IMG/M metagenome (GOLD analysis project Ga0102851, IMG submission 79558) | Freshwater wetland microbial communities from Ohio, USA, analyzing the effect of biotic and abiotic controls - Mud 3 Core 4 Depth 3... | ecosystem: Environmental > Aquatic > Freshwater >... | reverse complement strand
CGAGTCGAGCGGATCCACCGCGGGGTAAATGCCGAGCGAAGCGATGTCGCGCGACAGCACGACCGTCGAATCGAGGTGGCCGAAGGTCGTCGCAGGCGACGGATCGGTCAGGTCGTCGGCAGGCACGTAGACCGCCTGGATCGAGGTGATCGAGCCGGTCTTGGTCGAAGTGATGCGCTCCTGCAGCCGGCCCATTTCCTCGGCCAGCGTCGGCTGATAGCCCACCGCCGAGGGCATGCGGCCGAGCAGTGCCGACACTTCGGTGCCGGCGAGCGTGAAGCGGTAGATGTTGTCGATGAAAAGCAGCACGTCGCGGCCTTCGTCGCGGAAGAATTCCGCCATGGTGAGGCCGGTGAGCGCGACGCGCAGACGGTTGCCGGGCGGCTCGTTCATCTGGCCGTAGACCAGCGCCACTTTGTCGAGCACCCCGCCTTCTTTCATCTCGTGGTAGAAGTCGTTGCCTTCGCGGGTGCGCTCGCCGACTCCGGCGAACACCGACAGGCCGCTGTGCTTCTTGGCGATATTGTTGATCAACTCCATCATGTTCACGGTCTTGCCGACGCCGGCGCCGCCGAACAGGCCGACCTTGCCGCCTTTGGCGAACGGGCACACCAGGTCGATCACCTTGATGCCGGTCTCGAGCAGTTCCTGGCTGGGCGAAAGCTCCTCGTACGGCGGTGCTTCGCGGTGGATCGACATCGTTTTTTCCGCGCCGACCGGGCCGGCTTCGTCGATCGGCCGGCCAAGCACGTCCATGATGCGGCCGAGTGTTTTGGGGCCGACCGGCACCATGATCGGCGCGCCGGTGTCCACCACCTTCATGCCGCGCCGCAGGCCGTCGGACGATCCGAGCGCGATGGTGCGCACGATGCCGTCGCCAAGCTGCTGCTGCACTTCCAGCGTGAGCCCGATGTCATCCATCTTGAGCGCGTCATAGATACCGGGCATCTGGTCGCGCGGGAATTCGACGTCGATCACCGCGCCGATGCACTGAACAATGGTTCCTTGATTCATCGTCGTTTCCTAACAGTCAAATCAAATCCGTTTGGAGACAGCTATTCACTGACGCCGCTTCATACCGCCGCCGCACCGCCCACGATCTCGGACAGCTCCTTGGTGATCGAGGCCTGGCGGGTCTTGTTGTAGACCAGCGTCAGCTCGTCGATGACGTTGCCGGCGTTGTCGGAAGCCGCTTTCATCGCCACCATGCGCGCACTTTGTTCGGAGGCCATGTTCTCGGACACGGCCTGGTAGATGAGCCCCTCGATATAGCGCGTCAGCACCTGGTCGAGCACGACTTTCGCTTCCGGCTCGTAGATGTAGTCCCACGCCCCTGTCGGCACGCCCAGCCGCTCGCCCGCGAGCGGCAGCAACTGCTCCATCACCGGCTCCTGTTTCATGGTGTTGATGAATTTGGTGTAGAAGATTACCAGCCGGTCAAAGCGATCCTGCGTGTAGCCGTCCAGCATCACCTTGATGGCGCCAATCAGCTTCTCCATGTGCGGCTTGTCGCCGAGGCCCACCACGTGCGAGACGACCTTGGCCCCGAGCCGCTGCATGAATCCCAGGCCCCGGTTGCCGATCGCGCAGACTTCAAACTCTTCGTCCTGCGCGCCCCACTCCTTCATCCGGTTGAGCGCGAGGCGCAGCACGTTCGTGTTCAGTCCGCCGCACAAGCCCTTGTCCGCGGTGATGACGATGACGCCGATCCTCTTCACCGTGTCGCGCGAAACCAGAAACGGGTGACGGTACTCGGGGTTGGCGTGGCTCAGGTGGGCTGCGACGTTGCGGATCTTCTCGCCGTAGGGCCGCGCGGCGCGCATGCGTTCCTGCGCCTTCTTCATCTTGGACGCCGCGACCATTTCCATGGCCTTGGTGATCTTGCGCGTGTTTTGCACGCTCTTGATCTTGTTCCGGATCTCTTTGCTGCCTGCCATGATTCAACGCTCAGTAGGTTGCGTTCTTCTTGAAATCCTTGACCGCTTCGTGCAACTTGTCCTCGTCTTCCTTCGGGAGGTCCTTGCTCGTCTCGATACGGTTGACGAGGTCGCCATACTTGCCCTTGATGTGGGCGCGCATGGCGCGCTCGGCGGCAAGCGCTTTCTTCACGTCGACGTCGTCGAAGTAGCCGTTGTTGACCGCGAACAGCGTCAGCGCCATTTCCCATACCTGCAGCGGTTCGTACTGCGGCTGCTTCATGAGTTCGGTCACCATGCGGCCGCGCTCGAGCTGCTTGCGCGTGGCCTCGTCAAGATCGGAGGCGAACTGCGCGAACGCCGCGAGCTCGCGGTACTGGGCGAGCGCGAGCCGCACGCCGCCGCCGAGCTTCTTGATCACCTTGGTCTGCGCGGCGCCACCCACGCGTGACACCGAAATGCCAGCGTTGATCGCGGGCCGGATTCCCGCGTTGAACAGATCGGATTCGAGGAAGATCTGGCCGTCGGTAATCGAAATCACGTTGGTCGGCACGAACGCGGTCACATCTCCCGCCTGCGTCTCGATCACCGGCAGCGCGGTGAGCGACCCGGTTTTGCCCTTGACCTCGCCCTTGGTGTGCTGCTCGACCCATTGTTCGTTGACGCGCGCCGCGCGCTCGAGCAGGCGCGAGTGCAGATAGAACACGTCGCCCGGGTACGCTTCGCGGCCCGGCGGGCGGCGCAGCAGCAGCGATACCTGGCGATAGGCCCACGCCTGCTTGGTCAGGTCGTCGTAGATGATCAGCGCATCCTGGCCGCGGTCGCGGAAATATTCGCCCATGCTGCAGCCTGAATACGGCGCGATGAACTGCATCGCCGCCGACTCCGATGCGGTCGCCGCGACGACGATGGTAAACGCCATCGCGCCGTGCTCTTCGAGCTTGCGCACCACGTTCACGACCGAGGATGCCTTCTGGCCGATCGCGACGTAGATGCAGATCAGGTCCTTGCCCTTCTGGTTGATGATGGTGTCGATCGCGACCGCGGTCTTGCCGGTCTGGCGGTCGCCGATGATCAGTTCGCGCTGGCCGCGTCCGATCGGCACCATCGAATCGATCGACTTCAAGCCGGTCTGCACCGGTTGCGCCACCGATTTGCGCCAGATCACGCCCGGCGCGATTTTCTCGATGGGGGAGGACTCGGTCGCTGCGATCGGGCCTTTGCCGTCGATCGGCAGGCCGAGCGCGTTGACGACGCGCCCGATCAGCGCTTCGCCCACCGGCACTTCGAGGATGCGGCCGGTGCACTTGACGGCGTTGCCTTCGGAAATGTGCTCGTAGGCGCCGAGCACCACCGCGCCCACCGAGTCGCGCTCGAGATTGAGCGCGAGGCCGAAAGTGTTCTGCGGAAACTCGAGCATCTCGCCCTGCATCACGTCCGCCAGCCCGTGGACGCGGCAGATGCCGTCGGTGACCGAAGTCACCGTGCCCTGGGTTCTGGATTCGGCCGTCGTGGCGAGGCCCTGGATCCTGCTCTTGATGAGTTCGCTGATTTCTGAGGGATTGAGTTGCATGCTTGCTCCTAATGGGTAAGCGCAACGGCCATTGCGTCGAGCTTGCCGCGCACGCTCGCATCCAGCACCTTGTCGCCGACCACGATTTTGACGCCGCCGATCAACTGCGGATCGACGCTGACCTGCGCGCTCACCTTGCGCTGATATTTGGCTTCGAGCCGGCGCACCAGGGCGCTTTGCTGCTCGTCATCGAGCGCAAACGCCGACGTGATCTGCGCTTCCAGCACGCCTTCCTGCTCGCGCTTCAGGTCTTCGAACAACGCCCGGATCGCGGGCACCACGCCGAGCCTGTCGTTGTCCACCAGCACCTGCACGAAATTACGGGCCGCGCCGTCGAGGCGCTCGCCGCACACGCCCAGCACCACGCTCTCGAGTTGCCGGCTGCTCAGGTTGGGGTCGATGATGGCGCGCGCGATACGCTCATCCTGCACCACCATCACGAGCAGATCCAGCATCTGCGACCAGCGGTCAAGCGCGCGCTCCTCCCGCGCCAGCCTGAAAGCAGCCTCGGCGTAGGGACGTGCGATAGTGACGGTTTCCGCCATGGGTTCGACTAGAGTTCGGCCTCGACTGCCCGCAGCAGGTCGGCGTGCGTTTTGACGTCGACTTCGCGGCGCAGAATTTTCTCGGCGCCGGCAACCGCCAATGCGGCCACCTGCGCGCGCAATGTTTCCTTGGCGCGAAATACTTCCTGGTTGATATCGGCCTTGGCGCCCGCCACCAGCTGCTCGCCCTGGGCTTTTGCGGCGGCCTTGGCTTCCTCGACGATCTCGACGGCGCGCTTATCGGCCTGGGCCAGGACTTCCTGCGCCCGCTGCCGCGCTTCGCGCAGAATCTCCTCGGTGCGCTTCGCCGCCTGCTCGAGATCCTGCTTGCCGCGCTCGCCCGCGGCGAGCCCGTCCGCGATCTGCTTCTGGCGCGTCTCGACCGCCCGCATCAGCGGCGGCCACACGAATTTCGCCGTAAACCAGATGAACGCCGCAAAGGTGATTGCCTGTGCGAACAGCGTCAAATTGATGTTCATGATGTTCCCTCTCGGGAGCTGCGGTGCGTTACTGGACGACCGTGAGCAGCGGGTTGGCAAAAGCGAAGAACAATGCGATGCCAAGGCCGATGATGAACGATGCGTCGATCAGGCCCAGCAGCAGGAACACTTTCGCCTGCAATTGCGGGATCAGCTCGGGCTGCCGCGCGGCACCCTCGAGAAAACGGCTGCACATGATGCCCACGCCGACGCACGCGCCGAGCGCGCCGAGCCCGACCATCAGGCCGATACCGATTCCGGTATACGCCTGGATCATCGCCAACATTTGCAGCTTTTCCATTTGCTTTCCTTTCCTAGGACTGAGGTGAAGAGTTGATCGGAACGTGCATCAATGACTGTCGTGCGCCATCGCGACATACACGATGGTGAGCATCATGAAGATATAAGCCTGCAGGACGACGATCAGGATGTGGAATATCGCCCAGCCCAGGCCCAGCAGGGCGGCGAACGCGGTGCCAACGAGGCTGGTCGCCGCCATCATCCAGAGCAGCAGGAAGATGATCTCGCCCGCATACATGTTGCCGAACAACCGCAGCGAGTGCGACAGCGGCTTGGAGATGTATTCGACGAGGTTGAACAGCACGTTAAAGCACATCAGCAGCGGCGCCAGCCACGCCGGCTTGATCCCGAACGGCGCGCAGAACAGCTCGTGCAACCAGCCGCCGACGCCCTTGACCTTGACGCTGTAGAAGATCATCAGCCCCCATACCGACAGCGCGAGCGCAAACGTGGTGTTGACATCCGCGGTCGGAACGATGCGAAAGCCGTGTTCGGAGAGGTGATGTGTGCCGAGCGCGACCCAGTCGACCGGCAGGAAGTCCATGGAATTCATCAGCAGCACCCACACGAACACCGTCAAAGCCAGCGGCGCGATGAAACGGCGATCGCCGTGGAATACCCCCTTGACCTGCTCGTCGACGAAACCGACGGCGAGCTCGACGAACGCCTGGCGCTTGTTGGGCACGCCCGCCGTCGCTCCGCGCACCACCCACCACAAGAATCCGATGCCGAGGATACCGAGCAGCACCGAGGTGACGAGCGTGTCGACGTTAAGCGTCCAGAAGGCCCCGTCGCCAACCGCTCTGGCATTGAAGCTAAGGTGGTGACCAATGTATTGGGTCGGGGTTAATTCGGTTGCGGCGGCCATCACACGTTCCTGATTCGATCTAGTCGCGGACCAATAACGCCATCGGGAAAACCAGCACCGAGATGACGAATGCTGCAAAAAAAGCTGTCACTACGACGTCGTGATACGCCGTCAATACCAGCCACAACTGGAGCACGATGAGGGCGATCTTGCTGGCCTCGGCCCTGACGAGCGTCCTGAGCGTCTGCCCTGCGGACTTTGCCGTGCTGCCCGACACCATCATCGCGTAAACCCACCCCGCCGTCACGTTGACCAAGCCGCCCAGCAGCGCTGAAATTGCGCCGGGCATTCCGGCCCACCAACCTGCAGCCAGCGAGAGCACTACAGCAACATAAACCTGCCACCGCAGCACCGTTCGGAGCGGCTTGCTCGCGATGCTGACCAGAGCAAACTTGTTGATTGTACTCAACTTCGTCGTTTCACGTCAAACCGTTTTGCATTGCAGCAATCAAGTCGCATCAACGCATGAGGCGCGCCAGCAGACCGTCGAGTTGCGCGAGGCTCGTGTAGTCGATTACGAGCGCGCCGCGGCCTTTGGCCCCCGACCTGATCGTCACCCGGGTGCCGAGTTTTTGCGCAAGTTCTTCCTGCAACCGCAGCACATCGCGGTCGGTAACACGGCGGATTTTCTTGCCCGCCGCACCGGTCATCAAACGCGCGACCAGGCGCTCGGTCTCGCGTACCGACAGGCTGCGCGCCGCAACGCCGCGCGCGGCTTCGATCTGCTGAATCCCGGACAACGCCAGCAACGCGCGCGCGTGCCCCATTTCGAGCTTGCCCTGCTGCAGCAATTCGCGCACGGGCGCGGCGAGCGTGAGCAAGCGCAGCAGATTGGTTACCGCGCTGCGGGAGCGGCCGACCATTTCCGCCGCCCTCTCGTGCGTAATGCCGAATTCGGTGATCAGGCGCTGAATGCCGTTCGCCTGCTCGAGCGGATTGAGATCCTCGCGCTGGATGTTTTCGATCAGCGCCATCGCCAGCGCCGCGCTGTCCGATACCACGCGCACCAGCGCCGGTACGGTACTGAGACCGGCGAGACGTGCCGCGCGCCAGCGTCTCTCGCCGGCGATGATTTCGTAACGCCCGGCGCTGAGCGGCCGCACCAGAATCGGCTGCATCACGCCCTGGGTCTTGATCGAATCGGCGAGTTCCCTGAGCGCCGCTTCATCCATGCGCGTGCGCGGCTGATACTTGCCGGGCTGCAACAGCTCGGTGGTTAGCTCGGCGAGCTGATCCGCGCTTGCCGCAGCGGGTTCGTCGTCGCCCAGCAGCGCATCAAGGCCGCGACCCAGCCCTTTCATTTTCGCCATCATGGATCTCCCTAGGCGCCTTGCGCCACGCGATTCAGAATCTCGCCGGCGAGCGCCAGATAAGCCTGCGCGCCCTTGGAGGTCTTATCGAGTCCGAGCGCCGGCACGCCATAGCTCGGCGCTTCCGCCAATCTGACATTGCGCGGAATCACCGTGCGGTAAACTTTGTCGCCGAAATGCTGCTGCAACTGCGCCGACACCTGCTGCGCGAGCGTGTTGCGCGAGTCGTACATGGTACGCAGCAGACCCTCGATTTGCAGTTGCGGGTTCAGGTGCGCGCGAATTTTCTTGATGGTCTGCACCAGGTCGCTCAGGCCTTCGAGCGCGTAGTACTCGCACTGCATCGGGATCAACACCGCTTGTGCTGCGCACAGTCCGTTGACGGTGAGCAAATTCAGCGCCGGCGGACAGTCGATCAGTATGAAATCGTAGTCGCTCTCGAGTGTGGCAAGTGCGGTTTTGAGCCGGGTTTCGCGCTGGTCGAGACCGACCAGTTCAATTTCGGCGCCGGCGAGTTCGCGATTCGCGGGCACCACGTCGTAGTTGCCGCTGGTCGAGGTGGCGCGCACCGTGCGGATGTCGGCCTCGCCGAGCAAAACGTGATAAATGGTTTGCGCGAGCTGGCGCTTGTCGATGCCGCTGCCCATGGTGGCATTGCCCTGCGGATCAAGATCAACCAGCAGTACCCGTTGCCGGGTTGCCGCGAGGCTGGCCGCGAGATTGACACTCGTCGTGGTCTTGCCGACGCCGCCTTTCTGGTTGGTAATCGCGAGGATTTTCGCCATCGCGCTAACGCACCGGGCTGAGCAAAATTAGATGACGCTCGGCGCGCATGCCCGGCACCTGCAGCGGGACCACGCCTCGCAGCTTGAATCCGTCCGGCAGCTGAGCCAGTTCTTCATGCGGGTAGAGTCCTTTCATCGCTGCGACGGTTCCGTGCGCAGCGCACAGGCGCCCGGCGAGCTTCAGAAACTCGGGCAGGTCGGAAACCGCGCGCGAAATCACCAACTCGAACTCGCGCTGCGGCTGCCACTTTTCAACACGCTCACACACCACCTCGGTGTTGCTGAGTCCGAGTTCGATCGTGGCCTGGCGCAGGAACGCAGCTTTCTTGTGATTGCTGTCGAGTAGCGTCACGCCGGCCTGCGGCCATACGAGTGCGAGCGGGATCCCCGGCAAGCCCGCGCCGCTGCCGACGTCAAGTATCGTCCTGGCTTCAAGATGTGGCGCCACGGCAAGGCAATCCAGTAAGTGATCGCTTACCATTTTCGCGCTTTCTCGAACTGCCGTGAGATTGTGGACGCGGTTCCATTTTTCGATCAACGCCACGTAATCGAGCAGTTTGTGCTGGGTGGCTGCCGGCACGCTCAGCCCGAGTTCAGCGATGCCCTGCGCGAGCTGCTCGGCCAGGCTCATGCAATTTTTTGCGCCGCGCCGAAGCCGCGTTTCAGATGCACCAGCAACAACGAAATGGCCGCCGGCGTGACCCCGGAAATACGCGCCGCCTGCCCGAGGGTTTCGGGACGATGCTGATTGAGTTTCTGCTGCACCTCGATCGAGAGCCCGCGCACTTCCCGATAGTCGAAAGTGGCGGGCAACCGCGTCGTTTCATAGGCTTCCTGGCGCGTAATTTCGTCCTGCTGCCGCTCGATGTAGCCCTGGTATTTGCACTGAATTTCGACCTGTTCGGCGACCAGCGCATCACTGACCGCGGGACCCGCTCCCGGCAGCGTCATCAGTACGGGATACGACACGCCCGGGCGTCGCAACAAATCCTGCAGCGTGTATTCGCGTTCGATCGGCTGCCCCAGCACGCGCTCGCATTCGTGCAGCGCAATCGATTTCGGATTGACCCAGGTTGATTTAAGCCGCTCGGTCTCGCGCGCCACCGCTTCGCGCTTGCGTTCGAAATGCTGCCAGCGCCGATCGTCGACTACGCCGAGCCGGCGGCCGATTTCGGTCAACCGCATGTCGGCGTTGTCTTCGCGCAGACTCAGACGATATTCGGCGCGGCTGGTGAACATCCGGTACGGCTCGGACACCCCGCGTGTGATCAAATCGTCGACCAGCACCCCGAGATACGCTTCGTTGCGCCGCGGACACCAGCCCGTTTCGCCGGCGACAAAACGCGCGGCGTTGATTCCGGCAAGCAAGCCTTGCGCCGCGGCTTCCTCGTAGCCGGTGGTGCCGTTGATCTGGCCGGCAAAAAACAGCCCTTTGATCGCTTTGGTTTCGAGCGAGCTCTGCAGGCCGCGCGGATCGAAGTAATCGTATTCGATCGCATAACCCGGGCGCGTGATGTGCGAGCGCTCGAGCCCCTTGATCGAGCGCACCAGCGCGAGCTGAACGTCGAATGGCAGGCTGGTGGATATGCCATTGGGATAAAACTCGTTGGCCGTCAATCCTTCCGGCTCGAGGAAAATCTGGTGCGTGGCCTTGTCCGCGAACCGCGTGATCTTGTCTTCTATCGACGGACAGTAACGCGGGCCGATACCTTCGATGACCCCGGTGAACAGCGGCGAGCGGTCGAGACCGCCGCGGATGATCGCGTGCGTGCGCTCGTTGGTATGCGTGATCCAGCACGGCAACTGCTGCGGGTGCTGGTCGGGCGAGCCAAGGAAGGAGAACACCGGAACCGGGTCGTCGCCAGGCTGTTTGACCAGCTGCGAAAAATCGATGCTGCGTCCGTCAATGCGTGGTGGCGTGCCGGTTTTGAGCCTCCCCACCGGCAGCCTGAGTTCGCGCAACCGGTGCGCGAGACTGACAGCAGGCGGGTCGCCCGCCCGACCTGCCTGATAGTTGTGCAGGCCGACGTGAATCAGCCCAGCCAGGAACGTGCCAGTAGTCAGCACTACAGCGTCCGCCGCAAAGCGCAGGCCCAACTGCGTCACGACCCCGGTCACGCGTTCGCCTTCGAGCGTCAAATCATCTACAGATTGCTGAAAAATCAATAGATTAGGTTGATTTTCAAGGCGGCTGCGTATGGCTTTGCGATAGAGCACGCGATCAGCCTGGGCGCGCGTCGCACGTACTGCGGGCCCTTTGCGCGAGTTCAGGATGCGAAACTGAATTCCGGCCTCGTCGGCTGCGCAAGCCATCGCACCACCCAGCGCGTCGATCTCCTTAACCAGATGGCCTTTGCCGATCCCGCCTATCGACGGGTTGCATGACATCTGGCCAAGCGTTTCGATATTGTGGGTCAGCAGCAGAGTGCGACGGCCGATACGTGCACTCGCAAGCGCTGCTTCGGTTCCAGCGTGACCGCCACCGACCACAATTACGTCAAATTTTTCAGCGAAATGCATGAGTTAAGACCGATCAGACGAGGGGCGTCATGATACCTCAGAAGTTGCTTGCAGCGAAAGACAGCATCCCGTTGCATCTACGTTCCACGTGGAACATTTGGCGCACTTTGCCAAACGGCAGTCAGGTTCGCTTGATCATTCTGAAAGCTGGATTCTAACCGCCAATCCGGCAAGAGATTCAACAATCCGGAGCCAACGCGCCCCTCACCTGCCGGAATCCATTTCATGCCCTTGCTTCGCTTGACGGTCGTGCTGTGGCGGTCGCCGGTTCGGCGCCACGCAGATGTCACTTGCCGATGCAGAAACGGGAGAAAATCTCACCGAGCAGATCGTCGGCGGTAAATTCGCCGGTTATGCTGGCAAGCGCGCGTTGAGCCAGTCTGAGTTCCTCGGCAAACAATTCAAGGTGGGAAATGCTGGTGGATGCCTGGTCAACGTGGGCCTGTGCCGATTGCAGCGCCTGTAAGTGCCGTTCGCGCGCCATGAAAAGCCCCTCGCCGCTGCCACCCCATCCGACTGCATTCAGCATCGTATCGCGCAAAAGCTCGATGCCGGCCCCTGTCTTTGCCGACAGCGCAACTTCGGGAATCTTATTCCCCGCACATATCGCGGGGTTCCGGCCGCATAAATCAATTTTGTTAATGACCTTGATTTGCGGCACCCCCATGGGTAGGCGTGCCGCGATGACAGGATCGGCAATGCGCGTTTCCGGACCCGTTGCGTCGCTCACCCACAACACCAGGCTTGCTTTTGATATTTCTTCCCAAGCCCTTGAAATTCCGATCATTTCTACCTTATCAGCGGGCTCGCGCAAGCCCGCGGTATCGACCATGTGCAATGGCACTCCCCGCACGTTGATCGTTTGCCGGATGGCGTCGCGGGTGGTGCCGGGTATGTCAGTTACGATCGCAAGTTCTTCGCCGGCAAGGCGGTTCATCAAACTCGACTTGCCGACGTTGGGCTCGCCCGCAATTACCACGTGTATCCCCTCTCGCAGCAGGCTGCCCTGGCGCGATGCCGCGAGAACTCCGGCCAGCTGCCGCCGCAGGTCGGCGAGTTTGTCGCGCGCTTTCGCCTGCCCGAGAAACTCGATCTCCTCATCGGGAAAATCGAGCGTTGCTTCGACCAGCATGCGCAACTCGGTCAGCGCGCGAACCATCGCGCCGACGCATTGCGAGAACTCGCCTTGCAGCGAGCGCAACGCGCAACGCGCGGCCTCGGCAGTCGAGGCGTCGATCAGATCGGCGACGCTTTCTGCTTGGGCGAGGTCGAGTTTGTCGTTGAGAAATGCGCGCTTGGTGAATTCGCCCGGCTCGGCGACGCGTGCGCCGAGCTCAAGGCAACGCCTGAGCAGCAGTTGCAGAACTACCGGACCCCCGTGCCCCTGCAGCTCGATTACGTCTTCCCCGGTGTACGAATGCGGCGCCGGAAAAAACAGCACCAGGCCTTGATCGATCTCGCCACCATCCGCGGCCCGGAAAGCGGCACGCGTCGCGCGCCGCGGCGCGACTTCGGCGTACACCAGCGCGCGCAACAGGGTTTCAAGTTGGAGACCGGAAACGCGCACCACGCCGATGCCGCCGCGTCCCGGAGGCGTTGCGATCGCGGCTATGATCTCATTTCTTGCCATGCGCCGGCTTGGCGTGCTCCATGGCGCGCGTAATCTGCCACTGCTGCGCGATCGAAAGGATATTGTTGATCAACCAGTACAACACGAGGCCCGCCGGGAAGAAGAAAAACATGATGCTGAACGCGATCGGCATGATTTTCATCACTTTGGCCTGCACCGGATCGGGCGGCTCCGGGTTAAGAGAGGTCTGGAAGACCATGGTCGCACCCATCAGCACCGGCAGCACAAAATAGGGATCAGCGGCCGACAAGTCATTGATCCACCAGATGAAAGGCGCATGACGCAGTTCGACACTCGCCAACAATACCCAATAAAGCGCAATAAAAACAGGGATTTGTACCACTATTGGCAAACAACCGCCGAGCGGATTGATCTTCTCGGTCTTGTACATTTCCATCATTGCCTGATTCATGCGCTGGCGATCGTCGCCATACTGCTCTTTCAGCCTCTGCATGCGCGGCGCAAGTATTCGCATGCGTGCCATCGAACGATAGCTTGCCGCCGACAATGGGTAGAACGCCGCTTTGATGATCACGGTCAAAACGATGATCGCCACGCCCCAGTTTCCGACCCACTGGTGCAGCCACTGCAGGAACCAGAACAGCGGTTTGGCGATTACCGTCAGCCAGCCGTAATCGATCGTGAGCTCGAGCCCGGGGGCGAGCTGGGAGAGTTTGTCCTGCTCCTGCGGTCCGGCGTACAAAGGCACCGTCAGAGAACTCCTCGCGCCCGGCGCGATGGTCCCGACCGGCACGATGACCCCCGCGGCGTTAAGCCCGTTATCCAGGCGCCGGGTGTAGAACTCGCGAGGAGTATTGTTGGCGGGCAGCCATGCACTCAGAAAATAATGCTGCAACAGCGCGATCCAGCCGTCTTCGCTCTTCTTCGGGTAGCTGATCTTGCCTTTGGCGATGTCGGCGAAATCCACCTTCTGAAATTTCTCCTTGTCGGTATAGACCGCGATTCCCGTATAAGTCGGCAACATCGCGGAGTCACCGGCTGGCGGCGTGCTGTCGCGCACGATTTGGAAGTATGCATCCGGCTGGATTGCCGCCGCACTCGCGTTTTCGATCTCGTAGCCGACATCAATCGCGTAGCTGGCGCGGTGGAAAGTATAGATTTTGGTGACCTTCACACCATCGGCCGACGCGGCGCCAAGGCGCACCGAGACCCGATCGGCGCCGGCGGCGAGCTTGACCTCGCGCTCGCTGGTGGCGTAGCGCGTGCGATGGTTGGGAAGATCGTTGCCGATCAACCCCGATTGCGCGACATACGTATGCTCGCCCTGCTGCTGCAGCAATACGAAGTTTTTCTTGTGATCGAGCGTGTCCCGGTGCGTGAGCAGTTCGAGACGACGCAAGTCTCCGCCCGCCGTATCTATGTCGGCGATAAACACGTCGGTCTCGACACGCACGGTCTCCCCCTTCTGCAGTGCTCCGCTGCCCGCAGCAGGCGGCGCAGCAGGGGCAGCCGCCGGCAGCGGCCGCGTCGGTGTCGGCACAGGGATTGCCGCGGGCCCGCTTGCCGCCCCTGGCGCGGCTTGACCAGGCACCGCGGCCTGACCCGGCACCGGCTGCGGCTGCTTGTCCTTCTGCCACGCGTCCATCAGAAAAAATACTGAAAACGTAAACAGCATGAACAAGATTAATCGTTGGGTGTCCATCATTGAGCCAAATGGTTAGGTGTGGTCTTGACGCGCGGGGTTTCCTGCGCAGCGGCTGTGGCACTGCCGCTGTGCGCGCCGCAAAAGTTCGCGGATTTCGGCGCGCGCGGAGGCGGACGATGCGGGTGTCACGGCAGCGCGCGGACGCACCACCAGATCGACCCCGGCCAGCGACTTGCGTTCAGCGCGGAACACTTCGCGCGCCAGCCGCTTGCAGTAGTTTCTCGCCACCGCCTGCGGAATGACGCGTTTGCTGACGACGATGCCCAGCCGTGCTCCCACGGCACCGTTGGGACTGGCATAGACCCGGAACATCTCTCCCGTCACCCAGCATTTGAATGCAAAAACCGCCGCATAGGCATGCGGTCCATCGAGCCGGAACGCACGGGAAAACGGCAATCTGCCGGCGGCGCGCGTCAAACGCCTAGGCGCGTCCGCCCTTTGGCGCGGCGGGCGCGCAGCACCGCGCGGCCGCTGCGCGTTTTCATGCGGACCCGAAAGCCGTGTGTGCGTTTGCGGCGGGTGGAGGAAGGCTGATAGGTGCGTTTCATGATTTACGCCAGTGTGCCAATTGAAAACCCGCTATTACAACCGTTAACGCGTGTTCCTGTCAACGTGATCTTTGCGCGCCGGCAGCGCCTATTGCCAAAGTTAATGGTTGTGGATAACTTGGTCTAATAACGATAAAATTTGCCTTTGGTCTGACGCTTTTTCCTGTCCCCTCTCCAATTACACGGTCGGTTCCGCAATGAACAGCTTCTGGCGCTCTTGTCTCAGCCACTTTGAACAACAGTTGCCGCCCCAGCAATTCAAGACCTGGATCAAGCCGCTCAAATTCCGCGCGGTCGAAAAGGCCGTAACGCTGACCGCCCCCAACCGTTTCGTGCTGCAGTGGATACGCGACCGTTTCCTGGTGGAAATCGAGCGCCTGGCCGCCGAGCGCTTCGGCCCAGAGGTGACCATCAGCCTGGTCCTCCCCGAAAAAGAACTGGTGCCGCCCACCAAATCGCTGGCGCCAGAAACGAACGGCGCCAAGCCCAGCACGCGCGATATCTCGCGGCTGAACCCCGAATTCACCTTCGAGACATTTGTTACCGGCAAGGCCAATGAACTCGCGCGTGCCGCGGCAATTCAGGTTGCCGAACGATCAGGAGAAGCCTACAACCCGCTGTTCGTCTATGGCGGCGTCGGTTTGGGCAAAACCCATCTGACCCACGCGATCGGCAATCTGGTTCAACAGCGCAATCCGCAGAGCAGGATACGATACATCCATGCCGAACAATATGTATCGGACGTCGTGCGCGCCTACCAGCACAAGGCGTTCGATGATTTCAAGCGTTATTATCATTCGCTCGATCTGCTGCTGATCGATGATATCCAGTTCTTCAGCGGCAAGAGCCGCACGCAGGAAGAATTCTTCTATGCGTTCAACGCCCTGATCGAATCGCGCAAGCAGGTTGTGATCACCTGCGACACCTATCCCCGCGAAATCACGGGCATGGAGAACCGGCTGATTTCCCGTTTCGGCTGGGGCCTGACGGTCGCGGTCGAACCCCCGGAACTGGAAATGCGGGTTGCGATCCTGCTTAAGAAAGCCGCGGCCGAAAACGTCGCGCTCGACGAAACGGTGGCTTTTTTCATTGCCAGCCACAGCCAGACCAATGTGCGCGAACTCGAGGGGGCCCTGAAACGCATACTTGCGTATTCCCGCTTCTCGGGGCTGCCTATAACCGTTGCGCTGTGCCGCGAAGCGCTCAAAGACCTGCTTGCACTGCAAAGCCGCCAGGTCTCGATCGATAATATCCAGAAGACGGTCGCCGATTATTACAAGATCAAAGTCTCCGAGATGTATTCCAAGAAACGCAGCCGTAATATCGCCCGGCCGCGCCAGGTTGCAATGGCCTTGGCCAAGGAGTTGACCCATCTCAGTTTGCCGGACATAGGAGAGGCCTTTGGCGGGCGCGACCATACCACGGTTCTGCACGCCTGCCGCAAAATCGCGGCGCTCAAGACGACCAATCTCGAAATCACCCGGGATTTCGATTCACTGCTCAAGGTGCTCAGGAGCTGATAAGCGGTGGTCGTTTTGTGCATAACACCGAATCGAGAGCAGATCCTGCTTCTATCAACAGACCATGCACATGACTTTCCCATATCATCCACAGTCCGCTCCGACGCGAAGTTGTTTGCTGGCCTCACCCCGGACAGATATCCACAAATAAGGTGACAGTAACTATTACTACTAGAAAGAATTACTTATGAAATTAGTACAAGCCAGGCGGGATGATTTGCTCAAACCGCTGCAAGCCGTATCGGGTATCGTCGAAAAACGCCATACCCTGCCCATTCTCTCGAATGTTTTATTTGAGCGCATCGGGGAACGGCTGCACCTGCTTGCAACCGATCTCGAAATTCAGGTTTCGACGAGTTTCGCCACGCCGCAGAAAGGCGGCGAAAATTACCTCGTGACCGCCTCGGCGCGCAAACTGCAGGAGATCTTGCGGGCATTGCCGGAGGAGGCGGAAATCTCCCTGGAGGCACAGAATAACCGCATGCTGGTGCGCTCAGGGAAAAGCCGGTTTACGCTGCAGACGTTGCCTGCCGAAGACTTCCCCAAACTGGCGGCGACGGGCGGGGCAGCGGCGAAATTCAAGATCCCGCAGAAAGAACTTAAGTCTTTGCTTTTGCTGGTGCAGTATGCGATGGCGCAACAGGACATCCGGTATTACCTGAACGGCATGTTGGTGGTGCTGGACGCAACGACGCTCAAGGCCGTGGCTACCGATGGGCACCGGCTCGCCTATGCGTGCGTGAAACTGCAGCAAAAATCGGAATTGCAGGAAGTGATCCTGCCGCGTAAGGCGGTGCAGGAAATCGTAAAGCTGTTGAACGATAGCGAGGAAGAAGTCAGCGTGGAACTCGCCGCGAGCCAGGTCAGATTCCAGATCGGGGACGTGGTACTGATCACCAAAGTCGTCGACGGCAAGTTTCCTGACTACACCCGCGTGATACCGACGAATTACCAAAAGAGTTTTGAGATCGAACGAGAAGTTCTCCGGCAGGCGCTGCAACGGGTCGCGATTCTGTCAAACGAGAAATTCCGCGGCGTGCGCTGGACCCTGACCGAAGGGCAGTTGCGCATCACGTGCACCAATACCGAGCAGGAGGAAGCTTTTGAAGAACTCGAGATCGCCTATCAGGGAGAAGCGCTCGACATAGGCTTCAATGTCACTTATCTTCTTGACGTGCTGGGTAATCTCGCAAGTGAAAAAGTAACCTGCTCCTTTGGCGACGCCAACAGCAGCGTTCTGATTACGATCGCAGAAGACAGCGACTTCCGGTATGTCGTGATGCCAATGCGGATATGAAATACGGCCCCCTTTTAAAAGCGCTCAGCATGACAGACCCCAAAACACAGACCAACGGCGATGATTACGATGCGGACAGCATAAAAGTCCTCAAGGGACTGGATGCGGTACGCAAGCGTCCGGGCATGTATATCGGCGATACCAGCGACGGTTCCGGCCTGCATCATATGGTATTTGAAGTGCTCGATAATGCCATCGACGAAGCGCTGGCCGGCTATTGCAACACCATAACCGTGACCATTCATCCGGACAACTCGATCAGCGTGCAGGACAACGGGCGGGGCATCCCCACGGAGGTCAAGGAAGACGACGAGCAAAAGCGCTCCGCCGTGGAAATCGTGATGACCGAACTGCACGCCGGCGGGAAATTTGATAACAATTCCTACAAGATTTCCGGCGGGCTGCACGGGGTTGGCGTGTCGGTGGTCAACGCCCTGTCCGAGTGGCTGCGCCTTACCGTCCGGCGCGATGGGAAAATCCACGCCATCGAGTTCCGCGACGGGGTCGCCGTCGCGCCCCTCAAAGAGGTCGGCAAGACCGAAAAACGCGGCACCGAGGTCCATTTTCTCGCCAGCGGCAACACGTTCAGCAATATCGAGTACCACTACGAAATCCTCGCCAAGCGGCTGCGCGAACTCTCCTTCCTCAATAGCGGGGTGAAAATCACCCTCATCGACCAGCGGTCCGGCAAACAGGAAAACTTCGCATTCAGCGGCGGGGTCAAAGGTTTTGTCGAGTACATGAATCGCAGCAAGACGGTGCTGCACCCGAAGATTTTCTATGCCGTCGGCGAAAAAGAGGGCCTGATCGTCGAAGTCGCGATGCAGTGGAACGACACTTACGCGGAGTCGGTGCAATGTTTCACCAATAACATTCCCCAACGCGACGGCGGCACGCACCTGACCGGGCTGCGTGCGGCGATGACGCGCACCCTCAACAATTACATCGAACAAAACGAACTGGCCAAGAAAGCCCGGGTGGAGACCTCGGGCGACGACATGCGCGAAGGCCTGACGTGCGTATTGTCGGTCAAGGTGCCGGAGCCCAAGTTCTCGTCGCAGACCAAAGACAAACTGGTGTCGAGCGAAGTGCAGCCGGTGGTGCAGGAGGTGGTGGCCGCGAAGCTGAACGAGTTCCTGCTCGAAAATCCGAACGACGCCAGGATGATCACGACCAAAATCATCGAGGCGGCGCGGGCGCGCGATGCGGCGCGCAAGGCGCGCGACATGACCCGCCGCAAGGGCGTACTCGACTCCCTCGGGCTGCCGGGCAAACTCGCCGACTGCCAGGAGAAAGACCCGGCGCAAAGCGAACTGTATATCGTCGAAGGCGACTCCGCCGGTGGCTCGGCCAAGCAGGGCCGCGACCGCAAGAACCAGGCGATTCTGCCGCTCAAGGGCAAGATCCTCAACGTCGAGAAGGCGCGCTTCGACAAACTGCTGTCCTCGCAGGAAATCACCACGCTGATCAACGTCCTGGGCTGCGGCATCGGCAAGGACGAATACAACGCCGACAAGCTGCGCTATCACCGCATCATCATCATGACCGACGCCGACGTCGACGGCTCCCATATCCGCACCCTGCTGCTGACGTTCTTCTACCGCCAGATGCCCGAGTTGATCGAGCGCGGGCATATTTACATCGCGCAGCCGCCGCTCTACAAGATCAAGCATGGCAAGAGCGAGCGTTACATCAAGGACGATCACGCGCTCAAGGAATACCTGCTCAAACTGGCGCTGGAAGATGCCGAACTTTATCCGGCCGCCAACGCCGAGCCGCTCAACAAGGAAACGCTCGCGCAGGTCGCCAAGCAGTATTTCCTGGCCGAGGCCGTGATCGACCGCATGAGCCGGCTGATCGATCCGGCCGTGCTGCAAGCGCTGCTGGTGAACCCCGAGGTCGATCTGGAGAACGAAAAAGCCGCGGCGCACAGCGCCCGCCGCCTGAACGCGGCGCTCAGCGCGGAAGACATTGCGATCGAGCCGAAATACGATGAAAAGAACGAGCAGTACCTGCTCGTCATCAAACGCACGCAGCACGGAAATTTGCACCTGACCTCCCTGGATGCCGATTTCATCCATAGCGGGGATTACGAGCAGATCAAGAAGACCGCCCAGGTGCTGCAGGGATTGATCGGCGAAGGCGCCTGCGTCAGGCGCGGCGAGCAGCGCCACCAGATCCGCGACGTCAAGGACGCGCTCAACTGGCTGCTCGACGAGGTCAAACGGGGGATGGCGGTGCAGCGTTACAAGGGCTTGGGCGAGATGAACCCCGCGCAGCTGTGGGAGACCACGATGGACCCGAAAACGCGGCGCCTGCTGCGCACCCAGATCGAAGACGCGATATCGGCAGACGAGATTTTCACCACGCTGATGGGAGACCTGGTCGAGCCGCGCCGCGCGTTTATCGAGACCAACGCGCTCGGCGCGCGCAATCTCGACGTCTGATCAACTCGCCGCGGCTTTGCGCGGTTTGGCCGGTGCTTTTGGCTTCGCCGCCTTGGCCGCGCGTGGCTCGAACTCGAAACTCACTTTGCCATCGGCGCCGCGCGCGAGATAGGCCGAGAACGGACGGCCTTTCTTGGAAATGAAGCGGTGCAGGAGGTCGGTCTTGCCGGTGGCCAGCAGTTTCTGCATCTGCTCGGGCTCGATCGCGCGCTGCAGGATGATCTTGCCGGAGCGAAAATCGCAACTGCGCTCGCTTCCCGTGGCCTTCTCGCAGAGGTAGGCGACACCGTGGCTGAAAACCCGGGCGCCGCATTTGGGGCAGGCGCCGAGCGTTTGCTGAGCGGAAAAATCGACCGGCGCGGCGTCGGCCTCCCTGCCGTTCTGACCGAAATCGAATTCCGTCTTGAACTCGGGACTCAGCCGCAGCACCGCGTTGAACGGTTTGCCCATGCGGCTGCGGAAGCCCTGCAGCGGCCCGATGGTACGCTTGACGATCAGTTCCTCGACCTCCTCCGGTTCGAGCTGGCGTCCCGCCAGGATTTTCCACAGCGCAAAGTCACATTGCTGGCACTGGAACTTCTTGTAATTCTCCTTGATCACCCCGCCGCACTTGGGGCACGGCTCCTTAAGCGTCGAGAAATCGCCCGGCACAGTGTCGCTTTCGTGTTCTTTCACGCGCTCGACGATGTGGCGCGTCATGGCGGCGATTTGCCGCATGAACTGGTCGCGCTTCAACTTGCCGTGCTCCATTTGCGCCAACTGATACTCCCATTCGCCGGTTAGCTCGGGCGAGCACAACTCGTCGATTTTGAGGCCGCGCAGCAGGGTAATCAGCGAGAACGCTTTGGCGGTCGGCTGCAACTCGCGGCCGTTGCGGTGCAGATATCTTTCGTAGATCAGACCCTCGATGATCGCGGCGCGCGTGGCCGGCGTGCCGAGCCCTTTGACGCCCATCGCGTCGCGCAGTTCCTCGTCTTCGACCAGCTTGCCGGCGCCTTCCATCGCGGACAGCAGCGTCGCCTCGGAGTAGCGCGCCGGCGGCTTGGTTTGCAGTGAGGCGACCGCGACCTCGGTCGCACGCGGCGATTCCTTGGGGGCTACCGGCACCAGGGCCGGCGCGTCGTCGGTCTCGGCTTCCTTGCCGTAGATCTCGAGCCAGCCGGCGTTTACCATGATCTTGCCTTCGCTTTTGAACGGCTCGCCCTCGACGCGCGTCACGCGGGCCGTGATCTGGAATTCGGCCGCGGGGAAAAACACCGCGAGGAAACGCTTGGTGACCAGGTCGTAGATTTTGGCCTCGGTTTCACTCAGCTGCTTGGGCGCGAGCGAGGTCGGTATGATCGCGAAGTGATCTGAAATCTTGGCGTTGTTGAAGATGCGCTTGTTCGGACGCACCCATTTCTTGGCGAGGATCTGCCTGACGAACGGCTGGTAAGGCCGGTCGAGCGCCTGCATCGCTGCGGTGACCGTGGGCAGGTAATCCTCCGGCAGCGCGCGCGAGTCGGTGCGCGGATAGGTCAGCACTTTGTGTTTCTCGTAGAGCGCCTGAGCGATCGACAACGTGGTCTTGGCGGAAAACCCGAAGCGCCCGTTGGCGTCGCGCTGCAGGCTGGTGAGGTCGTAGAGCAGCGGCGAGAGTTGCGTCGCGAGCTTGCTTTCTTCCTCGACGACGCCGTGCCGGCCTTCGCATTTGGCGCGTATCGCATCGGCACGCGCGCGGTCCCACAGGCGCTCGGCCCGCAGGTCGCTGTCGTCGGTCTTCGTGTCCCTGCTGAATTTCTCATCGAACCAGCGCCCGGAGTAAGTGCCGGATTTGCAGTCAAAAGTGGCGCGGACCTCGCAATAATCGCGCGCCACGAATTTTTTGATCTTCTCTTCGCGCTCGACCAGAATCGCGAGCGTCGGGGTCTGCACGCGCCCGACGGTGGTGAGATGGAATCCGCCGGATTTCGAATTGAATGCGGTGATCGCCCGCGTGCCATTGATGCCGACCAGCCAGTCAGCCTCTGAGCGGCACATTGCCGCGTCTGCCAGCGGCAGCATCTCCTGGTCGCTGCGCAGTTGCGTGAAGCCCTCGCGGATCGACGCCGGGGTCATCGACTGCAGCCACAACCGCTCGATCGGCTTGGAGGTCTTGGTATGGCTCACGATGTAACGGAAAATCAGCTCGCCTTCTCGGCCGGCGTCGCACGCGTTGAGAAGAGTCGAAACGCTCTTGAGTTTGATCAACCTCGCCAGCAGCTTCAGACGCTCTTCCGAGCGTTCGATTGGCAGCAAATCGAAGTGCGGCGGGATCACCGGCAGATGAGCCAGTGACCATTTTCCGCGCTTCACCTCGACGCCTTCGGGCGGAACGATGGTCAGCAAATGGCCGACCGCCGAAGACAGTATGTAATCGTCACTTTCGAAATAATCGCCATGCTTCGTGAAGCCGCCCAACACGCGCGCGATATCGTTGGCCACCGAAGGTTTCTCGGCAATGATGAGTTTCTTGCCCCGGGGCGCAGCCGCGCTCGCGGTGGAAGGCTTCTCGGAGGGTGTTTTCTTTTTTGTCATCAGGGGCTTGTAATCAGGTTCGCGGCGGTTTGCCGGCTCAACAAAGCGCAAGATGATAAGAACAAAGAACCGCCAACGCAAGCGGGAGCGAAAAGACAACAGTCAACTGCTGCGCCCGGGCGACGCCACGCGCGGTCAACGCACCCGCTGGTATTGGCCGCCGGGCAAGCTTGCGATCAGGCCCTGCAGCTCGAGTTTGAGCAGTAGCGCCGACACGATATCGGTGCCCATGCCGCAGCGTGCGCACAAGGTGTCAAGATCGGTGGGGTCAAAGCCGAGTTGTGCGAGCAACCGCGCCATGCCGGGATCAAGCTCGGACTCAGCGAGCACGGCGGACGGCGCAGCAGCCAGCTGGAGTTCCTCGAGAATGTCGGCGGCGCTTTCGACGAGCTTTGCACCCTGCTTGATCAGTGCGTGGCAGCCTTTGGCGAGCGGCGAGTGGATCGACCCCGGCAGCGCGAACACTTCCCGTCCCTGCTCGTTGGCGAGCCGCGCGGTGATCAACGAGCCGCTCTGCAGCGCGGCTTCCACTACCAGGCAGCCGCGGCTCATGCCGCTGATCACGCGATTGCGGCGCGGGAAATTGGCGCCGAGCGCCGGCGTGCCGAGCGCGAATTCGGAAACGAGCGCGCCGGCGACGGCGAGCTCGTGGGCCAGTGTGCGGTTACGCGCCGGGTAGACGACATCGAGCCCGGTGCCGACCACAGCGAGGCTGCCAGCGATGCCGGCCAGCCCGCCGCGATGCGCGGCGGCGTCGATGCCAAGCGCGAGCCCGCTGACGATCGTCATGCCGGCGTCACTCAGCGCGCGCGCGAAGTTTTCCGCGTTGGCGAGACCCTGAGACGTCGCGTTGCGGCTGCCGACGACCGCGAAGGCCGGGCGGTTCAATAGTTCACGCCGGCCTTTGACGTACAGCAGGGGTGGGGGATCGGCGGTTTGCAGCAACAATTGCGGATAGTCCGCGTCAGCAAGTGTGACGATCGCATTCGCGCTGTCGGCAAGCCACTCCAATGCCTGCTGCGCGCCATCGGCATTACCGCCGGCTGTGATCTGCGCGGCGATATCGGCGGCGACCACGCGCTGAAGCTCGGCGCGGCGGGCCGCGAGCACGCGCTCGGGAGAGCCGAACTCACCGAGCAGCTTGCGCAACGCCGCATTGCCCAGCCCGGGAATCAGGGTCAGGCGCAGCCAAGGCTCGGATTCGTGACGGTCAGCGGGGGGCACTCGGAGATCGCCGCACAATTTGCCGCCTGAGGCCGGGCACACGCGAAGTGACGATCCGGCGCAGGCGGCCGGCGCTCAGGGATTCGTCACGATGTCGAGCACGTTGACCTGTCGGTCCGCGGTCATGATCAGCGCGTAGGAGGCGCGTTCGAAAACACGGAATATCATCAGCAGGCCATAGCGTTCGGCCGGCAATTGCGGCGACGGCAGACCGGTCTTGTCGTTCTGGTGCTGAAAGCCCGCGGGGCCGACGCGGCCGTAAAGCGGTGAATCACGGGTAACCAGCGGCTCGTTCACATAGCGGGTTTTCGGATTCTTCGCATCGTAGATCAAACCGGTGCGGCCCCACAGCGAGCTCTCGCGGAACTGGTAGGGGGCCGCATTCAGGTTGCGATAAATCGCCAGCACGTGGCCGACTTCGAGCCCGTCCCGTGCGCCCCGGCTGAGGGCGACGATGGAATTGGCGCCGACCTCGAACAGGCCGCCATAGGCCGCGATGATGCGCGCATCGATTTTCTTCGCCGGGGCGTGCGGCATGTAGTTGTCGAGGCCGACTTCGGGGGGCGCCGGCAACAAATAATCACCGGCGAAGATCTCGCGCGGCGACTTGACGATTTGAACCGTGGTCACGTCGCCGTGCCTGGCGACTCTGGCCTCGCCCAGGAAAGTTGCCTCGTGACCCAGTGTCTCATCGGTGTCGGGATCTACCAGTGCCGGGCCGGCGCGGAACAAATGCCAGTAATCACCCTGCTCTTTGGTGATGCCCTGGGCGTAGGCGATGTCGCCGGCGCCGAGCGCGACGCGGCCTTCCTGCGCGCGCACGATGCGCGGCGCGGAGGCGAGCTGGTCTGGCGGGATCACCAGAGGTTTGCTCAAAAACGGCTCGATATCGGAAAGCGGTATGGTGGGCACCGGTTCGGGTGCAAGCGGGGAGGCACGCACCTGCGGCGACAATCTGACAGTTTCCATCTTCAGCACGCTGAGGCGGACCGCCGCGGCCGATTTGTCGAGCACGATCACATCGCCCGGGTAGATACGATGGGGATTTATGATCTGGTCCTGGTTCATCCTCCAGAGTTCGCCCCACTTCCACGGGCTCTTCAGGTAGCGGCTGGCGATGCTCCATAGCGTATCGCCCTGCACCACGACGTAGCGGTCGGGCGCACCTTCAGCCAGGTCGGCAGTGCTCGCGGCCGGCGCGACCGCAACCCAACAGTACAATATAATCAGCGATATAATTGACTTGACCATCGCGCCCCTCAGCTTGGTTGCAGGGCTCGGCCAGGCAGTTTGGCCTGACCGGCTCAGATGTTACATATTAGTTTAAATTCTCCGCCTAGTTTGTTAAATTTGCAAGATTTATGCCCTTACTTCCCATCTTGCAGTACCCCGATCCCAGGCTCCACACCGTGGCGACACCGGTAACCCGTGTGGATGACAAGATTCGACGCTTGATCAAAGACATGGCAGATACCATGTATGCGGCTCCCGGGGTCGGGCTGGCGGCGACTCAAGTCGATGTCCACCGGCGGGTGATTATTGTCGATATTTCGGAAACGCACGACCAGCTCAAGGTGTTTATCAACCCTGAAATCATCGCATTGAGCGGCGCCTCGGATTACGCGGAAGGCTGTCTTTCGGTGCCCGGCATTTTTGAAAAAATCCAGCGCGCGGAGCGCATCAAGGTACGCGCACTCGATGCACACGGCCGGCCGTTCGAACTCGACGCCGAGGCGTTGCTGGCGGTTTGCATACAGCACGAAATGGACCATCTCGAAGGCAAAGTGTTCGTAGAGTATTTGTCGCGGCTCAAGCAGCAACGCATACTGTCGAAACTTAAAAAACAGCAGCGGCGCGTGATGTAGGCATGTCGTCCGGAATAATGGCGCGCTGCCCATGAAGCTAATCTTTGCCGGCACGCCGGTATTTGCCGCGGTCGCGCTGGAGGCACTGCTTGCCGCCGGGCACGCAGTTGCGCTCACGCTCACGCAGCCTGATCGCCCCGCGGGCCGGGGCCTCAAGCCGCACCCGAGTGCCGTCAAGGAATTGGCGCTGGCGCGCGGCCTACCGCTGGCGCAACCGGCAAGCCTCAAGCCGCCTGCGATTCAGGAGCAGCTACGAAATGTCGGTGCGGACGCAATGGTGGTTGCCGCCTATGGCCTGATTCTGCCCCCGCCCGTGCTTGCGGTCCCGGCGCGCGGCTGCCTCAATATCCACGCCTCGCTGCTGCCGCGCTGGCGCGGTGCAGCGCCGATCCAGCGCGCGCTGCTCAGCGGGGACCGCGAGACCGGGATCACCATCATGCAGATGGATGCCGGTCTCGACACCGGAGCGATCTTGCTGCAGGAGAAAATCGCGATCGACGAAGACGACACCGCGCAGACGCTGCATGACAAACTCGCGCCGCTCGGTGCGCGGTGTATATTGCGCGCGCTCAGCGGGAATCCCGCACCCCGCGCGCAAGACGCTGGGGCCGCAACCTACGCCGACAAAATTAGGAAAGCCGAAGCGGTGATCGACTGGACGCGCAGCGCGGACGATATTTGCCGCCAGATCCGTGCGTTCAACCCCGCACCCGGCGCCGCGACGACGCTCGACGGCGCAGCGCTCAAAATTTGGTGCGCGCAGCCCGTGGCGCATCGAAATGCCCCCCCGGGCACGGTGGCGGGCGTCGGCGCGAGCGGTATCGTGGTCGCGGCCGGTGCCGGTGCGGTCAACATCACGGAACTGCAGAAAGCCGGCGCCAAGCGGCTTGCCGCGCGCGCGTTCCTGACTGGCGCTGCGCTGGCGCCGGGGGCTCGCCTCGGGACCCGAATCGATGCTTGAAATCCAACTGCTTGCCAGCGCCACGGTCGCCGCCGTGGTAGGCGGCCGCAATCTGAATGCGGCACTTGCGGCGCAGTGGCAGCAATATCCGCAACTCACCCCGCAGCAGCGTGGCGCGATCACTGATCTGAGTTACGGCACGTTGCGTTTTGGCTCGCAACTCGAGGCGGTACTCGCAGAATTGCTGGACAAACCTTTACGCGATGAGACATTGCGCTGGCTGCTGCTGGTTGCGCTGTATCAGTTGCAGCACACGCGCGCGGCACCCTACGCGATTGTCGATAACGCGGTGAGTTGCGCCACGCGTCTCGGCGAGCCGCAGGCCGCCGGCCTGGTCAATGCCGTGTTGCGTAGTTTTTTGCGCCGCGGCGAAGCCTTGCTCGCCAAGGCGACGCGCAGCGATGTCGGGCGCTATTCCTACCCGCAGTGGTGGATCGACAGGCTGCGCACGCAATATCCGCGGCATTTTGCGACGATGCTCGAAGCAGGCAATCTGCACCCGCCGTTCACGCTGCGTGTCAACCGCCGGCGCACCACGCGTGACGAGTACCTCGCGCTGCTGGCGCAACAGGGCATCGCCGCCACCGCGGTGGGCGCTGAGGCAGTAACGCTGGCGCGCGCGCTGCCGGTCGAGCGGCTGCCGGGATTTGCGGACGGCATGGTATCGGTGCAGGACGCGGCCGCTCAGCTCGCGGCACCGTTGCTTGATGTCCGGGATGGCATGCGCGTGCTCGATGCCTGTGCCGCGCCCGGCGGCAAAACCACGCATCTGCTGGAAATCGCGGACCTCGAGTTGACGGCGCTTGACAGCGACGCCGCGCGGCTTGAGCGCGTGCGGCAGAATCTCGAGCGGTTGCGGCTTGAGGCCAGGCTGCTGGTTGCGGATGTCAACGATACGACCGCGGGGTGGGACGGCAAGCCGTTCGAGCGCATACTCGCCGATGTGCCATGCAGCGCGTCGGGGGTGGTGCGCCGCCACCCGGACATCAAGTGGCTGCGCCGCGCCGCCGATATCCCGCAGTTCGTTATGCAGCAGCGGCGCCTGCTCGGCAGTCTGTGGCGGCTGCTGGCCAGTGGTGGTAAATTGCTGTATACAACGTGTTCGGTTTTCCAGGAGGAGAACTCGCTGCAGGTCGCGGAATTTCTGGCGCGCCATCGTGACGCCAGGGTGCTGCCGTTGTGCGGGGTGATAACGGTGGATGGGACACCTGAAGGCCAGCTGCTGCCGGATAACGAGCATGACGGGTTTTATTACGCACTGCTGCAAAAAATGTAACCCGCTGCTTGCGCTCGCGGCGCTGGTGCTGCTGCTCTCAGCGGCGCCGGCGGCGCTGGCCGAGGGCATCGATGTCAACCGCGCCTCGCTGGTCGCTGCCGAAGAGGGCTATTTTCTCGAGGCCGACTTCGGCGTTGCGCTCAACCCGACGCTCGAGGACGCGCTCAACAAGGGCGTGCCGCTCTATTTCTTGCTCGAATTCGAAATCATCCGGGTGCGCTGGTACTGGCTCAACGACAAGATACTCGACACCCGGCAACAGTACCGGCTGTCATACAATGCGCTGACGCGCCAGTATCGCCTCGGCGTCGGTTCGTTATTTCATAATTTCAGCGCGCTGTCGGAGGCGCTCGATTTTCTGTCGCGGGTGCGGCGGCGCCAGGTGCTCGAAGCCGGTGTGCTCAGCAAGGACACCACCTATATCGCCGGCGTGCGCATGCGGCTTGACGTGTCGCAGTTGCCGAAGCCGTTTCAACTGAACGCGCTCGCCTCGCGCGACTGGAACTTCGGTTCCGAGTGGCATCGCTGGGGTGTTACGCCATGACCCTCGACATGGCGGGGATCCGGCCGGTGCTGCGCCACGGCGCAGTCAATTACCTGCTGGTCGTGTGCGCCGTGGTCGGCGCGGTGACGCTTTACCTGCTGGCGACGGCGACCGCCAATACCGCGTTATTCGCGCAGCATTACCCGCTGCTGCTCGCGGTCAACGGCGGACTCGCGGTGTGCCTCACGGTGTTGCTCGGCTACCAGCTGTATACGCTGCGGCAGAAACTCAAGGCCGGGGTGTTCGGCGCCAAGCTCACGCTGCGGCTGGTGTTGCTCTTTGCGCTGGTGGCGATTTTGCCGGGCGCGCTGGTCTACGGCGTGTCGGTACAGTTTGTCGCCAAAAGCATCGAATCCTGGTTCGACGTGCGGGTCGAGAAAGCGCTCGAGGGCGGCCTCAACCTGGGACGCACCACGCTCGACAATCTGCTCAAGGAACTGCTCAAGAAAGCCGACGCCATGACGGTGACGCTGGCGGCGCGGCCGGCGTCCGAACATATTGCGCTGCTCAACATGCTGCGCGAGCAGGCCGGAGCCGAGGAGGCGACGTTGTTCACGCCGCGCGGGAAAATCATCGCTTATGCCGGTGCCGAGCGCACCGGGCTGATGCCCGAGCTTCCGGGCGGGGCGCTGTTGCGCCAGCTCAGGCTGCAGCAAAGTTACCGCGCGATCGAGGCGATACCCGACAAAGGTCTTTATCTGCGCGTGCTGGTTCCGGTCAATGTCGTGAGCCTGGCGGAGGAAATGCGCGTGCTGCAGCTGCTGCAGCGGGTTCCGCAGCAACTCGCGTCCGATGCCGAGACCGTACAGACCGGGCAGCGCGATTACCAGGAGCTGCTGCTCGCGCGCCAGGGTTTGCGGCGGCTTTATGGACTGACGCTGACGCTGACGCTGCTGCTCGCGCTGCTCACCGCGCTGTCGCTGGCGTTCGTGCTGAGCGAGCGGTTGTCGGCACCGCTTTCCTTCCTCGTCGAGGGCACGCGCGCGGTGGCCCAGGGCGACTTCAGCCAGCGCGAGGCGGTGCCGAGCCGCGACGAACTGGGCGTACTGACGCAATCATTCAACACCATGCGCCAGCAACTCGCCGAAACGCGCGCGATGGCCGAGCGCAACCAGGCGCAACTCGCGGATGCGCACGCCTACCTGCAAAGCATCCTGGCCAACCTGTCCGCCGGGGTGCTGGCGTTCGATGAAACCCTGCAGCTGCGCTCGTTCAACCACAGCGCCGCGGCCATTCTCGACGCCGATATCGCGCAGCTTGCCGGGATCAGGCTTGAACGGTGGCACGAGAGCAACCCGGCGCTCGCCGAACTCGCGAACGAGGTTGCGGCGGCATTTCACGGCGGCGCGGGCGCGGCATGGGAAAAACAGATCGAACGCAGTGGCAAGCACGGCCACCAGATGCTGCTGCTGCGCGGCACGCGTCTGCCCGCCGGCAGCGGCACGGGCTATGTCGTGGTGTTCGACGACATCACTCACGTGTTGCAGGCGCAGCGCGACGCCGCGTGGACCGAGGTCGCGCGGCGCCTGGCCCATGAAATCAAGAACCCGCTGACGCCGATTCAGCTCTCGGCGGAGCGCCTGCAGCACAAACTCGCCCATAGACTGGGCGCGGCCGAAGCCGAAATGCTGATGCGCTCGACGCAAACCATCGTCAATCAGGTGCGCGCGCTCAAGGACATGGTTGACGCGTTTCGCCAGTATGCGCGCATGCCCGAACCCTCGCTGCAGGAGATCGAACTCAACGCTCTGGTGCGGGAGGTATTGGCGCTCTACGAATCGCTCGCGGGCTGGATACGCGTCGAACTGGCGCCGGACCTGCCGCGCGTCGTCGGCGATCCGGCACAATTACGGCAGGTCATACACAACCTGCTGCAGAATGCGCAGGACGCGCTCGTGGACAGCACGAATCCGAGTATAGTGGTGCGCTCCGAGCCGGTGGCCGGCGGCATGCGGGTGACCATCACCGACAACGGCAGTGGTTTTCCCGAGCCGCTCATGCGACGCGCATTCGAACCGTATATGACCACCAAACCGAAAGGCACCGGCCTCGGACTGGTGATCGTGAAGAAAATCATCGAAGAGCACGGGGGGACCGTGGAGATTGAAAACATCATGCCGCATGGCGCACGGGTCAGCTTCACGCTGCCGGCGCAGGTTGCGCATGCGACCGTTACCCGCGCCGCGGCGCGGGCCTAGAACAGAGTTGGCGATATGCAGCAAATTCTAGTGGTTGACGACGAGATCGGGATCCGGGAACTGCTGTCGGAGATCCTGCACGACGAAGGCTACCAGGTGCGCCTTGCGGAAAACGCCGGCCAGGCGCGCACGCTGCGCAGCCAAGGGCGTCCGGACCTGGTGCTGCTCGATATCTGGATGCCGGATACCGACGGCATCACGCTGCTCAAGGAGTGGGCCAGCGCGGGGCTGCTCACGATGCCGGTGGTGATGATGTCGGGTCACGGTACCATCGACACCGCGGTCGAAGCGACGCGCATCGGCGCCTACGATTTCCTCGAGAAGCCGATCGCACTGCAGAAGCTGCTCGCGACCGTTGGGCGCGCGCTCAGGAGCGGCGAACAGCAGGTCAAACCGACGTTGATGCTGGCAACGCTCGGCCGCGCTCCGGCCGTGGCCGAACTCAAGCAGCGTCTGGAGCGCATCGCCAATCTGAAATCCCCGCTGCTGCTCACGGGTGAGGCCGGCAGCGGCGTCGAATTGTGTGCGAAATTCGTACACCCGCCGAACGCCCCGTGGGTCGCGCTGGAGAATTTCGCCGCGCTCGCCGAGGCGCCGCTCGACGTGCTCAATCAGGCCCGCGAGGGCACGCTTTTTTTGCGTGAAATCGGTGAACTCAACCGCGTGGAACAAAAAGGCCTGCTGCTGATTGCCGGCAAGCTCGAGAAGTACAACACCCGGCTCGTCTGCGCGAGTTCCCGTCCGCTGCCCGAACTGGTGGCGCAGGGCGCGTTCGACGCGCGTCTGTACGGTGTGGTCGCGACCGTGACGGTGCATATACCGAGTTTGCGCGAACACCGGGAGGACATTCCCGTGCTCGCCAATCTGTTCCTGCTGCGCAGCGTCGAGGCCAAGGAAGTTGCGCCGCGCCACTTCAGCACGGCCGCGCTTAATGCGCTGCGCAACTACGACTGGCCGGGAAATCTGAGCCAGCTCGAAAGCGTGGTGCGCTCGCTGGCGCTCACCGCCCCGGGCGAAGAAATCGGCGTGGGGGACGTCAATCAGGCACTGTCATTGTTCGGCACTCCTCCGGCGATGGCGCCCGGCCTGCCACTCGATCTGCCTCTCAGAGAGGCGCGCGATGCCTTCGAGCGCGTGTATTTCGAGCACCATATCGCGCAGGAAAGCGGCAACATGAGCCGCGTCGCCGACAGTGTCGGGCTCGAGCGCACGCATCTTTATCGGAAGCTGAAGCAATTGGGAATCAAGCTCACTCGCCGCAACGACGAATAGCGCAGCGCCGTCGAGCGCAGGCGTAGCATCCGTCTCCGGGGTCAGATCCCAAAGGGAACCCTCTTCCGCCCTCCGACGGCGCGTAGCCAAACCTGCCCGTTTCCACGATAATTGCGGCTCCTGCAAGCCGCCAACGCTCCGCAAGGATTATCGAATGGGCTCCCGCCTCGAACTTTCCAACGCGATCCGTGCGCTCGCGATGGACGCAGTGCAACAGGCCAACT
>Ga0102851_10000130_pt1 | contig 31553 bp, 24 predicted proteins | sample Mud3Dept3metaG_FD_79558 | JGI IMG/M metagenome (GOLD analysis project Ga0102851, IMG submission 79558) | Freshwater wetland microbial communities from Ohio, USA, analyzing the effect of biotic and abiotic controls - Mud 3 Core 4 Depth 3... | ecosystem: Environmental > Aquatic > Freshwater >... | reverse complement strand
TCATGGTCAAGGGCGGGATGGAGAAGACGGAACTGGCCGCGCTCAAGGCCCTCCAGGGGAGGCGGTACAGCCACCTGGTCTCGAAGGAGCAGGGGGCGACGCACCTTGCATCGCAGAAGGGTGCGTACAGCCGCATGGGAGTGTACATCACCCATGTGAGCATCATTCTCATCTTTACCGGGGCGCTGACCGGCGCTTTCTTCGGGTTCAAGGGGTTCCTGAACCTGCCTGAGGGCGAGGCGTCGAGCGTCGTGTATCTGCGGAACGAGCCTCTGTGGGACAAGATCATGGACGGATTCGGCATCAGCAAGAGCCCGGTGATCCGCGACCCCCGGGGCGGAGGAGTTCCCGCCCTGCCGATGGGCTTCTACGTGAAGTGCGACGATTTCGAAGTGGACTACTACCAGAACGCCGGCCGCCCGACAGGCATGCCATCGGAGTTCTGGAGCCTGCTGTCCGTCTATGACATGCAGCAGCAGAAGATCCTGAACAAGCGTATCCGGGTGAACGATCCGCTCAGCCATCACGGCATCACCTTCTACCAGTCCAGCTACGGCACGATCCCGAACAGCACGGGCAGGATATTGCTGAACGTCAAGCTCAAGAACGATCCGGGCCCCGGTGAAATGGTCGTCGTGGACCCGGGCTCCTCGGTCTATGTCCCGTCCATCGACCGGACCATCAAGGCCCTCGGCATCGGGCCCTTCGGCATGCGGGACCCCGCCACGGGCAAGGTCCAGTTCTACGAGTCCCGGAACGAGGAGCTCATCAATCCTGCCGTCGAGCTCGAGGTGCTGCGGGGCAGGACCGGGACCCCGGTCTACCGTACCCAGGTGATGAAGGTCGATTCTGCCGACCCCCTGATGCCCGAACAGTACGTCATCAAATACGTGGACTACTGGGGCGCGCGCTACACGGGCCTCCAGGTGACCAAGGACCCCGGCGTGTGGATCGTGTATACCGGCTTCATCCTGCTCTGCGTCGGGCCGGTCATCGCGTTCTTCGGATCGCACCGGAAGATCTGGGTAAGGATCCAGGACCGGAAAGGGCAGACGGCGGTGCTGGTCGGCGGATCGTCGAACCGGAACCGCATGGCCTTTGAGCGGGAATTCAACAGCATCGTGGAAGATATCGCAAAGTAATTCACACGGAGGAAATGATGGACAGTAGCCAGCTTTTCACGTTCGCAACGATCGCGTACCTTGTCGCCATGGTGCTCTATATCAGCTACCTGGCGTTCAGGATCGAGGGCATCGGCAAGGCCGCCTCGTTCATCACTTACGCCGGCCTGGCAATGCAGACGATCGCCCTGGGCATGCGCTGGGTCGAGTCGTACCAGATGGGGATCGGCCGCGTACCGCTGTCCAACCTCTACGAGTCGCTGGTCTTCTTCACCTGGAGCACGGTGCTTATCTATGTCATCGTCGAGTGGAAATACAAGACCCGGGCCTTCGGCGCCTTCGTCCTGCCGGTCGCCTTCCTGGCGTTGGCGTTCATCAACTTCGCCGGCATCAGCACGGAGATCTCGCCGCTCGTCCCGGCGCTGAAGAGCAACTGGCTCTTCTACCACGTGCTGATCAGCTTCCTGGGATACGCCGCCTTTGGCGTTGCCTTCGCGGTGAGCATGGTCTTCCTGCTGCTGGACATGGAGGACCGGGGGCCGGCCCGTGACCTGGGAATCGGGATGGCCGTGATCGCCGTGCTCGCACCGGTCGGCTACGCCATGGCCGCCGCGGGCGAACGGATGAAACTCGTCTTCTGGATGGGGCTCGGCGTCCTGATCCTCGCCTGGTTCCTCTACCTCGTCACGCGCGGGGCCAGGCACAAGCCGCAGGTCTACCTCTTCTGGACCTTCTGTGTCACCCTGGCCATCGGCCTCATGGTCGCCATGGGATTCGACATCGTTTATTTGAACCTGACCCATTCTCTTCAGCCCGGCGATTCCATGAAACAGCACCTCTTCGAGGCTTCGTTCCTGAGCAAATCCCTGATCAACGTGATCATCGCCTGGGGCCTCATTGCCGGTCTGTTCTGGTTCGTGTGGTCCAAGGGCATGTCGCTCAAGCGGATCCTGAAGCAGTACGTGCCCGCTCAGGACCTCCTCGATGACGTGACGTACCGGATGATCGCCATCGGCTGGCCGCTCCTCACCGGCGGCATCATCACCGGCGCAGTGTGGGCCAACAGCGCCTGGGGCACCTACTGGAGCTGGGACCCGAAGGAGACCTGGTCGCTCATCACCTGGTTCGTATACGCCATTTACCTGCATTCCCGATACGTACGCGGGTGGAAGGGGACCCAGATGGCGGTCATCTCCGCAGTGGGTTTTCTGGCCGTCATCTTCACCTACCTTGGCGTGAACCTCGTCCTGTCCGGTCTCCATTCCTACGGCGGGATGAACTAGGGTCCATTACGAACATGCAGTCAACGCTTGATCGCCGGGGTGTTCCTGCCCCGGCTTTTTCTTTATCCTAAAACGGTATTTAACACGGATCATATCGGACAAAAGTCGGATAACGGCGCATTTTTCCTATTCTTCAGTGTCTAAATTCTTTTTTATTTTTCACAGAAAGGTGTATGCTGACGATCGTGAGCGTCCGAATATACGTTCTGCTGATCATGCTCTGCCTCATGCTCCCGCTGGCCGGTCCCGTGGCAACGGCAGGTGAAGAAGAAGGACTATGGTCGAAGCAGGCATTCTCCATACCCCGTCAGAGGGCCTTCAAGGTCCCGTCGCCGGACCGGAGAAAGACCATCCTGATAGCGGACCTTTCGCTGGTCGTCATCGACGGGGGCGCGGCGGTGCCCGGCATCGAGGGATATACCCTGCTGCTTCCCGCGGAGATCTCCTGGGCCCCCGATTCGAAGTCCTTTGTCATCACCTCGAACGAGGGCGGCAGCGGCGATGAGGCCTGGTTCGTCACCGTCTATACAATGGAGTACGAGCGCGTGAACTATTACGACGTCACCGGGGAAGCGGCAGACAGGTTCAAGGAGCAGATAAAATGCCCGGATGCCGGGGAGCCGCATTTCGGCGCCATCAAATGGCTCAAAGAATCGAAAAACCTGCTCGTGGTGGCCGAGGCCCCCGAACGCTCATCATGCCCCGAAAAGGGGGCGATACGCGGATATATCATCGAGGTCCCCTCAGGCAAGGTCCTGAGCGAACTTGCGCCCAAGAAGTTGGTAGACGACTGGGGGGAATATCTCGGCTCCCGCATTACCCGCAAGCTCACCCGCTGAATCCAGGAGCGAGTGCAATTCCCGTAGCTTGATGCGGGGTTAGCGAGCGATTAGAATAAATAGCACTACTTTGAGGATCGAAGATTCCCGGCAGCTTGCTGCTGGGAGCTTCATCACGCTTCCCTTTCCATCGTGGTCGATACGGTCACTTCCCCTGCGGATCCCGCCCGATATCAAGACGGTATCTATCCTGATTAATAAAGTGTGCTATACTTGAAGCAGATGGGAGCAAAACGGGAAAAGGAGGGCAGGTCATGAGAGAGTTCAAATGCAGCAGTCTAGGAAACAAGTGTTCATGGAAACACATTGCCAAGACCGATGAATTGCTTGCTGATGTGGTGGCGGTCCATCTGAGGGACGTGCATGGCCGGCAGTCGCTGGACAGCGACATGGTGGCGAAGATCAAAAAGTCATTCAGCAATCCTTCCCCGGTGGAGTCAAAGGCGGCGGAGGACCTGGTGCTGAAGGTTTACAACTGTGGTCTGGGGAACGGCTGCAAATGGAAATATATCGCCCAGACCGAGGATCTGATCGTGGACGGGGTGGCGGTCCATGCCCGTGAAGCGCACGGCATCAAGGAGTTCGGTCAGGAGTTGAAGGTGAAGGTCGCAAAGGCTTTGCAGCCGTGGAAGGGGTAGGGTAAGAGAACAAAAACCGACACGGTGACGGGGGGACACGGAGACAGGAGACAGGAGACACCTTGGAGCCGGAGCCGTTGAGAGATCAATTTGGCTGCCGGCGTTATTGTTTCAGGGAGATGTCCATTCCCTTGTCCACGGAATAGATGGGATAAATCCGGAAGTCCTGGACCCGGGGCTGCACAACGAAAAAGTCCGAGCGGTGCCACATGAAGACCCAGGGGGCGTCCTGAACGACGCGTGCGTTTGTCTTCTGATACAGCCGGTACCGCTCGCGTTCGTCAACGGTAGACTGGGCCTGTTCGATCAGGCGGTCAACGGCCGTGTCTGAGAACCAGGCCCTGTTCCCGGCGGGCCCCCTGTTCACGGAATGGAACATGGGATAGAAAAAGTTCTCCGGGTCCGGATAATCAGACCACCAGGACAGCCAGAACGCGTCGGCTTCACCCTTGTTCAGCGCCTCCTTGTAAGCGCTCCAGTCCAACTGCACGATGTCCGCTTTCAGTCCGGCGCGGGATAGATACTGCTGGATGACCTCCAGGATGTCGAGGACTTCCGCTTCCGCGGATATGTAGATCCTGATCCGCTTTCCCTCCAGCCCCGCCTCACGGACCTTCTGTTTCGCCTCCTCAGGATCATAGCGGTAGCCGTCACCGTCCTTCGGCCCCTGGCCGTACTTCCACAGGGGGGGCGGGACAGGCCCAGCGGCGAGCACGCCCCGCTTTTCGTACACTGTCTCGAGGAGGCGTTTCCGGTCAATGGCCATGTTCATTGCCTGGCGGACCTTCACATCGTTGAAAGGCGGACGGCTGCAATTCATGCCGAGATAGTAGCAATTGAGCCCCGGTTTCCCGAAGATCCGGCCGCGCCACTTCGGGTCCGTGGTATACCTCCGGTATTCGGACGCCGGGATGAGGAGTGCGTCCAGTCCGCCGGTCTCGAACTCCATGACCGCGGTAAGGTCTTCGGGGATGACGCGGTAGGTGATCCCCGCAAGGCGGGGGCGCCCCTCAGGGTAGTCGCCTCGGGCAACAAGGGTAAGGCTCTGGCCGTGCTTCCATTCCGCAAGGGTAAAGGGTCCGCTGCCTGAAGGATGGCTCCCGAAATCCGCGCCGAGCCGTTCGACCTCTTCGCGGGGAACGACATACGCCGTGGTCATGCCGAGGAGGGACAGGAACGGGCCGAAGGGGCGCTCCAGGGTGATGGAAAGCGTGCGGTCGTCGATGACGCGGATGCCGTACGCGTGGCGGGTCCTCCCGGCGATGACGTCTTTCGCGCCATTGATGCGGTCCAGCGCCCAGGTGATGGGCGCCTTGGTCCTCGGGTCGAGCACGCGCTCGAAGGAATATTGAAAATCACGCGCTGTCACTTCGCGGCCGCTGCTGAAGAAGAAGCCCCGCCTGAGCATGAAAGTGTACGTCCGGTGGTCGCTCGAGATCTTCCAGGATCCGGCGATGTCCGGGACGATCTCGAGCCGGTCATTGAACCGGACCAGGCCGTTGAAAAGCTTCGCGGCGATCAGGCCTCCGGTGACGTCGGTGATGAGCGCGGGATCGAGGGTCGTGGGATTCGTTGAAAGGCGGAGGTTCAGGTGGCCGGGGAGCCTGTTCCCGGGAGTCGGTTCGCATCCGGGAAGGAATGCGAGAACAACAAGGACGAGCGCGGTGAGCGCCGCGTGACACCGGTTCCGGCAGGTCATGACAGGAATAATTAAAGAGCGCACATTATTGTTAATGGCTTTTGCCACAGAGAACACAGAGGCCACAGAGAACACAGAGGCCACAGAGCAAAGCCAGAAAATATACATGATCTTTTCTCGGTACCTCGGAAACCTCGGTGGCAAAGCATCAATGCTCTTGTTGTTATTTTTTGGAAGCCTGGATCAACTCCTCGAAGAGCCTCAAGCCTGAACGGTCATTGATGGTCTTCTCGGGATGCCACTGGACGGCAAGGAGAAAGTGCTTGCCCCGTGACTCCAGTGCCTCGAAAACGCCGTCAGCGGAGACCGCCGCCAGCCTGAGGCCCCTGCCGGGGTTCTTGATGCTCTGATGATGGGCGCTCCGGACGCGAATGCTGCAGTCGCCGGTCGCGCAGCTGCCCATCATCCTGCAGAGCTTCGTGCCCTCGAAGATGCTGACCGGATGAAATACCTTCTCGCCGGCCTTCGCGGCGCCGTGCCTGAGGGACCGGGGGATCTGGAGCGCGATGTCCTGATAGAGCGTTCCGCCGAGCGCAACGTTCACGAGCTGGGCGCCATAACAAACGGCGAGGACCGGCTTTTTTGCCTTCGCCGCGGCCTTGAAGAGGTCGATATCGAACCTGACCCGGTTGTCCGATGCAAGATTGAGCTTCGCGCCGGCGCGCGGCCGCTCCTGGTAGAACCGGGGGTGGATATCGTTGCCGCCGGTGAACAGGAAGCCGTCAAGCTTGCGGACCAGGTCGGGAATGGCCTGCTTGATCCCGAGGATCGGCACCGGAATGCCCCCCGCCTGCAGGACGGCCTTTCCGTAGTCCTGGTCGAGGATGTTCAGGACGCGCGTGGCCTGCTCCTCGATGTTCATGGTAATGCCGATCAATGGTTTCATGCGCACACCTCCCCGGTGTTCACGAACGCTTCATGCTGGTCCTATTCACAGAATTTATAACACAGAAAGGGAGGCTTGTCAGCGTGATATTCTAATTTGAGATTTATTGTTCTCAAACTATTATCAGGTTGTTGAAATACACTATTGCAGCGTCATTGCGAGGAGCGTTTTGTGCGACGCGGCAATCTCGATTTTTCAATTCGTTATAAAAGGCGGGATTGCTTCGCTTCGCTCGCAAAGACGGCAAAAAGACTATTTCAACAACCTGTTATGGCCAGGAAAGGTGTAAAGGGCCGGAAGGCGCGGCCGGCAGGGACCATTGGCCGCTCACACCATCAGCATTTCCATGATCGCCTTCTGGGTGTGGAGGCGGTTCTCGGCCTGGTCGAAGACCACGGACTGCGGGCCGTCGATGACCGCGGCGCTGATCTCCTCGCCGCGGTGCGCGGGAAGGCAGTGCATGACGAGTGCCTTGGGGCTTGCCAGCTTCATGAGCTTCTCGTCCACCTGGTAGCCCGCGAACGCCTTGACGCGCAGGGCGTGTTCCTTTTCCTGGCCCATGCTGGCCCAGACGTCGGTGTAGACGATGTCAGCGTCCTTGACCGCCTTTTTCGGGTCATCGGTCAGTCGCAGGTCGGAGCCGGTCAGCTTGGCCACCTGCTTTGCCTCGCGCATGATACCGGCATCGGGCGCATAGCCGGCCGGGCAGGCAAGGGAAACGTGCATTCCCACCTTGACGCAGGCCTCGATGAGCGAATGGGCCATGTTGTTCCCGTCGCCGATATAACAGAAGGTGAGGCCCTTGAGCTCCTTGCGGTGCTCCCGGATCGTGAACAGGTCGGCGAGCGCCTGGCAGGGGTGATGCAGGTCGGTGAGCCCGTTGATCACCGGGATCGAAGCGTGCTTCGCCAGGTCTTCCACCATGGACTGCGCGAAGGTGCGGATCATGATGCCGTCGAGATACCGGGAAAGGGTCTTCGCCGTGTCCGAGACCGGCTCGCCCCGGCCTATCTGGAGGTCGGCGGGGGAGAGGAAGAGTGCCTGGCCTCCCAGCTGGTACATGCCCACTTCGAAGGAGACCCGCGTCCGCGTCGAGGACTTCTCGAAGATCATCCCGAGGGACCTGCCCTTGAGGGGGTGATGGACAATGCCGTCCTTTTGCGCCTTCTTGAGCCAGGCGGAGCGTTCGAGGATCTTTTCGATCTCCCCGGAGGTGAGGTCATGTACGGTCAGCAGGTCTTTTTTCATAAAATCTCCATACAATAATCCATAATGAAGCACTGACGAACACGGTAAGACGGAACAGGTCAAGAACCTTTTTGCCACGGATGAACACTGATGGACACGGATGGAACCAACAGAGAACTGCTGTTTTCTATATACACATCCAGACCTGGTTTTGATCTAATCCGTGTGAATCCGTGTGTATCCGTGGCAAAACAGGATTTATATTTGCCTTTTCCCTGTTTATCCGTGGTTGCAGTGCTTCTAAAAGGAATAGGCGGCCTCAACCAAAGCCGCCTTGAAAAAGCATCATCCCTCAGGGGATCAGCGCTTCGCGAATATCCCGTCCAGCGCGCCGATGAGCTGGTCGATCTCCTCCTCCGAGATGATGAGCGGGGGCATGAACCGCAGCACGGTGTTCACGGTGCAGTTGATCAGGAAGCCCTGCTTGAGGCACTCGGTCACGATCTCCCTGCCCTCGAAGTCCAGCTCCATGCCGATGAGGAGGCCTTGTCCCCGCACGTCCCTGATGAAGGGGTATTTCGCCTTGAGCGACTCGAGGCCGCTCATGAAATGCTTTCCGAGCGCCCCGACGTTCTGGACGATGATGTTGTCCTCGAGCAGCGCTTCGAGCGAAGCCAGCCCCGCGGCGCAGGCGAGGGGATTGCCGCCGAAGGTGGTCCCGTGCGTGCCGGGGACGAACGCTTGGGCCGCCTTGTCCGTCGCAAGCAGCGCGCCGATGGGCATGCCCGAGCCGAGGCCCTTGGCGAGCGCCATGACGTCGGGCGCTACGCCCTCATGCTCGCAGGCGAAGAGCCTGCCGGTCCGGCCCATGCCGGTCTGGATCTCGTCCAGCACGAGGAGCAGCTGGCGCTCGTCGCAGATTGTCCGGAGAGCCTTTAAATACCCCGGGGCGGGGACCTTCACGCCGCCTTCGCCCTGCACCGGCTCTACGAGGATGGCGCAGGTCTTGTCGGTGATCGAGTCCTCGACGGCCTTGACATCGTTGAACGGCACGTACCGGAAACCCGGGACCATGGGCTCGAATCCCTGGTGGAACTTTTCCTGCGCCGTGGCAGACACCGCGCCGTAGGTCCGGCCGTGGAAGGAGCCGAACATGGTGATGACCTCGAACCGGTCCTTTTTCAGGACCTCCCGGCTGTATCGGCGGCTGAGTTTGATGGCGGCTTCGATGGCCTCGGTACCGGAATTGCAGAAGAAGACCTTGTCGGCGAAGGAATGCCTGACCAGCTCCTTGCCGAGGGCGACCTGCGGCTCAATGTGGAAATGGTTCGACACGTGCATGAGCCGTTGCGCCTGCTTCTGGAGCGCCACGACGACACGGGGATGGCAGTGGCCGAGGTTGTTCACCGCCACGCCGGCGACGAAGTCGAGATATTCCCGGCCGTCGGAGTCGTACACCTTCGTGCCCCGCCCCTTCACGAGCACCAGGGGCTGGCGGCTGTAGGTGTTCATGAGGAAGGACTGCGCGTCCTTGATGATGTCGCTGGTGATCATAGAGGCGTTAAAATTATCATAAACCACTTGGAAAATCAAATGGAAATTGGCATGGGTCGTTGTGTCCCGGCAGCGGTCATGGTATCATAAGCGCTCGATCACCATGCGACAGGAGGGGACCATGACGCGATTGATGACAGGGACGGAGCTTGCGGGGAAGGTCATCGGGGCGGTGAAGGAAGAAACGGACCGGCTTGCGAAACACGGCATCCGGCCAGGACTCGCGCTGGTGCTCGCGGGCGGGGACAAGTCCTCCTCCCTCTATTGCCAGGCGACGAAGGACGCCGCGGTCCGGGCCGGGGTCGAAATCTACGATCACACCCTGCCGTCGTCGGTATCGCTCAATGAGCTCCTGAACCTGGTCAAGAACCTGAACAACGACGAGCGGATCAACGGCATCCTCATCTTCCTGCCGCTGCCGCGCCCCATCGACACCCGGAAGGTCATGAACGCCATAGCGCCGGAGAAGGACGTGGACGGCCAGGGCTCCATTTCCGTGGGGCGGCTCTCGGCGGACGAGTCCACGACCCAGCTCTTCGAGCCGGGCTTCACGCTCGCGGCAAAGTCGACCTTCCTGCCCTGCACGCCCTACGGCGTCATGCGGCTCCTTGAGCACTACGGCATCGATCCCAAGGGGAAGAAGGCCGTGGTCGTGGGCAAGAGCCTCGCCGTGGGAAAACCGCTTGCCATGATGCTCCTGGTCAAGGAAGCGACGGTAACGGTCTGTCACCGGGAGACGAAGGACCTGGCGGCCGAGACGCGCCAGGCGGACATCATCTGCACCGCGACCGGACGGAAGGGGCTTATCACCGGCGACATGGTGAAAGAGGGGGCCGTGGTGGTGGACATCGGCATCAATGTCCTGCCTGACGGACGCATCGTCGGCGATGTGGACTTCGACAGCGTCTCCAAGAAGGCGTCGCTCATCACCCCGGTGCCCGGCGGCGTGGGGCCTGTCACCATCGCCATCGTGCTGAAGAACACGGTGATCTCGGCCAAGCGCATGGTCGGGATGGAATGATAACAACCACGGGTCACGACCTTGTCGTGTCACACAGATAAACACGGTTAAACAGGAAATCTGCTTCTGATATGTTCTTTACCGTGTTCATCCGTGGTTAATGAGGAAGTTCATTCTTGCTGTGTTTATCTGTGTTCATCTGGTGCTATCGAGGTTTTCGCGGACAAGGTTTTGACGTATCGGTGAGGATCATTACGCACTACAGCTTCATTCGGCATTGACAAACATCCCTCCCTCGATCACAATGGATCTCATGCGCGATCTTCTGCTCCTTCATTTTGGCAACGTGCGATACGGAGTGTGGGCGGATGAAGTAGCGTCCCTTCGGGGCGCGCTGCCGCTGCACCACCTTCCGCTCAGCCCTCCGGCCATTGCGGGGATCGCGATCATCGAAAACCGCAGCGCGGTCATCGCAGACCTGGCCGCCTGTCTCGGCCTTCCCCGACTGACCGGGCCCCGGCCTGGGACCTTCCTCATGATCGATACACAGGACAAGATCGCCGGCTTCTGCGTGGAAGGGCAGCACGAGCAGATCGAATGCCCTCCGGAGCTTGTCCTCTCCCTGCCTTCCTCCGTCGCCACTGACCTGGCGGACACCTGCGCGATCCACGACAGGTCGCTCGCGCCCATCATCAATATCCGCAGCCTCCACGACCAGCTGAAGCAGGGCATCCTGGAACTTCCGTCCCCGGACTTGGGGCAACGGGCACGCCCCATGGACCTGTCAGGGGTGCGGGCGATCAGGATGTTCACCGTCAACGGCTCGCGATTCTGCGTGGACGCGCGTTGCTCGGAATACGTTGCTTTCGGCGAGAGCGGCATTGCGCGGCTGCCTGTCCAATCGCGCCGGATCTGCGGCGTCGCCTTGCGCGACAATGCCTTGGTGCCGGTGGTGCTTCCGGGAGAGCGCCTGGCTGCGGGAACAAGAGCGGACGGAACAGGCATGCTGCTGGTCGATGTCCAGGGCGTCCGACACGGCATCGCTGTTGACGAAGACCTGGGCGTCGTCGAAGGGCCGGACCTGAAGGCCCTGGCTTTGCCGGGTCTTGCTGCCAAACCGTGGCTTCCGGCCGCTGTCCTTGTGAACGGGAAGCCCTGCCTGCTTGTCGATGCCGGACTGTTCGTCGCACAGGAGGAGAACTCTCTGGACCAGGAGTCTCCTCCGGTGTTCACCCCTGCATCGCCCTTCCCTGGTAAATTCCTGAAGCATGACGTCGAGGTAGTCGAATTCTCTTTCCTCGGAACCCGCCATGCTGTTCCGAAAGACGAGGTGAAAGAGGTCCATCCGATGCTGCCGTTCATCCCCGTGCCTCGTATGCCTGAGATCGTCCTGGGCGTCGCGGAGCTCCGGGGGGAGCTGCTTCCGGTCCTGGACCTGGCCGCTGTCTTCGGGAGGCGGTCGGATACGGGAAGGAATGGCCGCATGATCCGCATCGTCAACGGGAATTTCCATGCCCTCGTGGTCGCCGGCGAGGTAGCGGGCGATCGAATGCTGCCGGTCGCAGCTCAGCGAAAGGTGCCGATTGCCCTGCCGCATCACGTGCTGTACGGCTGCTACCTTGACGCCGGGCTGGTCATGCTGATCCTGAATGTCGAGGCGCTGGCTGTGCATTTCGAGAAAGCTGCTGTCCGTGAACTTGTCGCCAGCCTGTCACCGGAATGGACAGAGATCGGCGCACCGGGGAAGACGCCACTGTCATCGGTGATGCCGGATCAGCGCTTCGGGATGGAGCATGACGGGCAGGAGGAGGCTGCGCCGATCGCTTCTCAGGCTGAAGCAGGGGACGCGGAACAGGAGAGCATTACAGCTGTCGCGGCAGCCGGGCAGGAACTGCGGATGGAGGAAGAGGCCCGGTTAAAGTCTGCAGCAGAAGCAGCTGGCCGGGAGCAGGCAAGACAGCGCATCGAGTCGGAGATGCGCCGGGCTGAAGATGAGGCCCGGGAAGAAAGACGCCGGCACGAGGAAGCCGAAAGGACCAGATCAGAGGCAGAGGCAGAGGCACGCGGCCGCGCAGAGGCGGAAGAAAAGGCGCGGGACCGGGAAGCGGCGCGAAGGAAAGCGGCTGAAGATGCAGAGAACAGGGCCGCAGAGGAAGCGCGGACGCGGCAGATAGAGGAAAGAGAGCGACAGGCAGCGGACCAGGCACGGATGGCTCTAGAGGCCGAAAAGCAAGCGGCCGAAGAGGCGGAACAGAGAGCAACAACCGAAAGGGCCGTCCAGCGAAGGATATCGCCCGAAACGCCGAAGGCCCCCATGGCAGCGCAGCCCTCTGCGCAGGAGATCTCCGGGGGCCGGCAGCCGGAGGAACGGAAAAGAGGGAAGTACCTTTGGGTCGCGTCAATGATCGCCGCAGTCCTTATTGTTATCATCTATGTCACCGGTGCGCCAATAAAAAAGATCGCTTTGCCCATTGTTGAAAAGGAGCAGCCGCAGACCGTCCTGAAGCCTTCCATGCCGCCTGACGAGCCAAAGCAGGAAGCGCCGGCAGACCTTCCGAAGGGCTTTCCGAGGCCTGAGACGCTGGCGCCTCTGTACCTGACCGTGCCTCCGGACAGGGTTGTTCCTGATCAGGCGGTCTATCATGTGGTGAAGGGCGATACGCTCTGGGGCATCGCGAAGCGCTTTACCGGGAACCCGCTCAACTATCCCCGGGTGGCAAAAGACAACAGTATCGCCACGCCTGATCTCATCTTCCCGGGCCAGCGGATCCGGCTGGTGCAGGAGAAGCGGTGAGCCTGGATAAAGCATTTAGACAGGGGAAAAGCAGATTAACATCATGATAAAGGCGGATAAGATCCAGATCAGAACAGGCTCAAGTCCAATTTGCCGCAAGAAAGCGCAGAAACCGCAAAGGGAAAAGCTTTTATTCTTTTGAGAGCCTTGCGCCTTTTTGCGGCAACATTCGACAAAGGCATTGCCCCGTCAGATGTTGAAGGCGAAATAATCCGCCCTTATCCGGCATTTGTCCGATTTGATCCGTGTCAAAGGCCGTTTTTATAATGGTGCCAGTCCGGGGCCGTGACCTTTCCGAGGGGCCATCGTATGCCTGAATCTCTCAAATCGAAGTTCCTGCGCTGGGGTTTCAACCTCTTCCCCGCCTACTGCGCCACGGGCGCGCGCATCATCTATATCTCCCGCGACTTTCGCGAGGTCGTCGTCAAGCTTCCACTGTCCTGGCAGACCAGGAATTACGTCGGCACGATCTTCGGCGGCAGTATGTACGCGGCAGTTGACCCCGTGTACATGCTCATGCTGATCAAGAACCTCGGGCCGGGATTCGTTGTCTGGGACAAGTCGGCCTGCATCAACTTCAAGAAACCCGGACGGACAGCCCTGTTCGCGCGGTTCAAGCTCGACGGGGGAGAGCTTGATACGATCCGCACGGAGCTTGAGCATGCCCGGCACATGGACCGGACCTATCATGTGGACCTGGCAGACGAGGAGGGTATCGTGCATGCGTCGGTGGAGAAGGTGGTGTATATAAGAAGGAAGGAAGCAGGCGCTTAGGAACTTGTGGATCAAATCCGACGAAAAAAGCATTTTCTCGCAGAGGCGCAGAGCTCGCAGAGAATGGCTGAAACCTCTGACAGTAAAACGTCTCTCGCTATGACTACACACGTAAACGAAGGTTGTGCATATCGCGAACAGCTCGGAACTGATGCTGAAGGCCGCACGCTTCTGGATTACCTGAACAAACGCTATGGTCACTCATCGTCCAGGGAGTGGACAGCGCGCATTGCGTCCGGTCTCGTGCGTCTCGATGGCCTCCTTGCGCAAGCCGACACCGTGCTGCGGCCGGGATGCGAGCTGGTGTGGCAGCGGCCGCCATGGATCGAGCCGGATGCGCCGAAGTCATTTGACCTTCTCTATGAAGATGATGACCTGCTCGCAGTGAACAAGCCGGCAGGACTGCCTACGCTTCCCGGCGCCAACTTCCTGCAGTCAACCCTCCTGTATCTCGTGCGGGCCCATGCGCCTGACGCTGCTCCCCTCCATCGTTTGGGTCGATGGACATCAGGCATCGTCTTGTGCGCGAAGAACCAGCATGCCCGGACAGAATTGATGCGCCAGTGGTCGGCAAAAGAGGTCGGCAAACGCTACCGCGCGCTTGCAGCCGGGAGCCCTGATTGGGACGAGACGACGATCTCCACGCCGATCGGCCCTGTGCCGCACGCCTTGCTCGGCTCGGTCCATAGCGCTTCTCACGAAGGCAAACCCTCGTTGTCCTACGTGGCCGTCATCGAACGCCGCAGAGATTCCTTTCTGTGTAATGTACTAATCGCGACAGGCCGTCCTCACCAGATCCGGATCCACCTGGCATCTTCGGGCCATCCTCTGGCCGGCGATCCTCTGTATGGCGTCGGCGGTCTGCCCCTGCCTGATACGCGCGCCTTGCCGGGCGACCCGGGCTACCATCTTCATGCAGCAGAGCTGAGCTTTCATCACCCCAGCACCAGGCGCGAGGTTGTCATTGAATGCGAAACGCCGGCGATATTACGACGTTCAACAGGTGCACACTGACACGCATACCCATACAATGCCCCTTCAGTATCGTTGACATCGCCCTGGAATCAGGCATATATTCGATGCAAATAGTTCGATCATTTCGTATTCCGTTTCGCTCATCACTGATGAGGCGGCTCAGACCCACGAAGGAGCAACACTTCTCATGATCTGGATCTGGATGGCATTTATCGCGTTTGTCCTGTTGATGCTGGCGCTGGACTTCGGCGTCTTTCACCGCAAAGCCCACGTTGTCAGCCATCCTGGCGACGCCGTTCCGGAAGCTCCGTTCGTTCAGGGTTTTATTTATGATGGCACTTTGAGCAGCTGAGGTTGTCTGTTGCGGAAAAGGCTTTTTTCCCATCATGACAATAGCCGCAGGACGATCCGACCTCCATCTTTCTCATGCTGATCACGTCCGAACCTTTTTTCATTTCGAAGAGCGCAAATGAAAAACCGCGTCCTTCATGACAGTCAGAACAGGTTATGCCCTTCGAGGTATGCGTCGTACTCCTAAAAACCACCTGACCTGCACCCTTTCCATCGAACACGATGTTGTCCTCGCATCCCCCCGCAGATGCAGTACCGGCAAAAGAACAAAGGATCATGCCTATGATTATCTGAAAGTAGTTCATAGGAGAGGTTTTCTCCGCCATGCTCAGGAACATCCTCTGTTAGTTTTAAGGCAGGCAATAAAACACTTTCGATGAAATCATAAGCAATTAATATGCCTGTATTGTTATCGTATGATAATTAATGGTTTATGCAACAAGCAATAATTCAAGATCAATGGATCTGGTAAAATCACCAAGTGCATGGGCCAAATCGCGCAATCGGTGGTCTTCCAGAATGGATCCAGAAGTTCACAAGAATGAGACTGGATTTCCCACGAATAAATCCACCTTTTTTCTCCCCTTAACTTAAGGGAAGGGATAGGGAAATGCTGACGTTTGGCGGGAATGACGAGATGAGAACAACGCGAGGGTCGACTCTATTCTGAGACCGATGGTGATCTATAAAAAATCGCCTGTCAGATCATCCTGACAGGCGATTGTGTGTTTCGTATCTGGTTCAGCAGTACGCTACTTCGCTACTTCGGCACGACCCTGAGCTCCAACGAGTTCGCCGTTGAACTGACGACCTCAACGCTGAATGTGCCGAAGTCCTTGAGCGACAGCTCGTCGGATACGATCTGGGCGCTGCTCTTGGAATCCACCGACATCTTGGCGACGCCGTTCTGGAAGCTCCGCTCGTTCAGGCCCTTGATGCCGCGGACCTGGTTCCGGAGCACGTCCTTGAACTTGACGAACTGGGTCTTGTTCAGGCCGGTGACCGTGATGTTCACGGACCGCGTGCCGCCCGCTTCCTTGGAGTACTGGGCAAGGATCTTGGTCGTGAGCTGCTCGGCAGCTTCCGTGGCCGCCTTCTTGAGGGCATCGTTTCCGGCCGTGATCTCGCTGATATGTACAGCTGCGGCGTGGGTCGTTGCCGTGGCGAGCACCTGGCCTGTGTCAGTGCGCACCGCCCGGAGGGAAAGATCCGCCTGCACCGACTTCAGCCCGCCGCCCACGTTCCCGTACAGTTTCGCGAGACCCTTGCCCGTGATCACCACCTCGGCGTGCGCCTGATTGCCGAGCGTCCGCGCCTGCTGGGCGGAAAGGTCCTGGACGTTGTAGGCCTGCGTGACCTTGATGTCCTGAGACGCTGCCTGCTGGTCGATCATCTCAAAGCCTTTTTCGTTGAACTTGTCCATCAGCGTGTTGTCGATGATGCTCATATCGCTCTGCGAGGCGTGCACGCTGCCGGGGCCATACCACCACCAGGCGTGCCATTCCTGCCCGATGTTCTGTTCGGCGACGAGGATCATGGTGCGCGGCTTGTGCATCTGGCCGAGCAGGATGCCGATGGCGGACAGGTCGTCGTTCAGCTTGCCCAGCGAGACCTCCGCGGTGATGGTGACGCGCAGGAGGTTGTCCTCCTTGGTCTCGCGGACGATGTTGTAGCTCTTGATATAGCCCTTGGTCTGGGAAAGGATATTGTCGCTGATGACCTGGAAGTTCTCGACCTGCGTCTGGGAATCGATCAGGATGCCGATGGCCTGCTCAACGGCGCGCGTCTGGGCGTCCTGGACCGCGGAGTCGCGGGCAATGTCCATATTATTGCCCTGGACAACCGCCACGCCCTCGGCAGTGACCGTCTTGGACTCCTGGGCCAGGGCAAGGGATGAAACGAGAAGCAAGGGGAGCAGAAGCAGAAGACTTCGGGTGATGCGGGCCATAATATCCTCCTTGGTAGTCAGCTACAGATCATATTTACTGAACTAGGGAAAGAAACAATATCAAACCTTTAACAGGATAACAGGATTGACAAACTCGTAAGAAGTCAATTTTTCACAGGTCGACACAAAGGCACGAAGAAAGGCATAATGAAAACATTCAGGTTTTTCTTTGTGGCCTCAGTGATCTTTGTGTGAGAACGACTTTTTACGAAAACATCAAGATTGACTGGATTAAACAGCTTGAAATCCGATGTACCTCCTGTAATCCTGTTTGATCTTTTTTCGGATCGTCTGGGTTTGGATAAGCATACGTTCGTGGAGGACCGAAGATTACCGCAGCCTGCTGCAGTAGTCTGCAATATGGTGAACTATAGCAGAGACCTGGTGACCGGTCAAGGGAGGAAAGGGCTCCAGCACAGAGGGAGAAAGGGTACAATTCACATAAAATTCTGGATGTTTACGGGGAAAGATGATAGAATTTTGCCATCACCATCATCAGAAGCGGGGAGGAGTGAACGAGTGCCGAGGCTGTCTGTGAACATCGACCATATCGCAACGATCCGCCAGGCGAGGAGGGGCGTTGAGCCCGATCCCGTGGCAGCCGCAATGCTTGCCGAGCTTGCCGGGGCGGACGGCGTCATCGTCCATCTCCGCGAGGACCGGCGGCACATCCAGGACCGCGACCTCCGCCTCGCGCGCCAGATCGTCCGGACGAAGCTGAACCTTGAGATGGCCGCAACGAGCGAGATGCAGGACATCGCCCTGGAGGTCCGGCCGGACATCGTAACGCTGGTCCCTGAAAAGCGCGAGGAGCTCACCACCGAGGGAGGCCTGGAGGTCTTTGCGCGCGTCGAGGTCCTGAAGCAGTACATCGGACGCCTGCAGGATGCCGGCATCCCGGTGAGCCTGTTCGTCGATCCCGATGGGCAGCAGATCTCCGCGGCGAAGAAGACCGGGGCTGCGTGGGTGGAGATCCACACCGGAGCCTATGCCAACGGGACGAGCGAGCAGGCGCGGAACGCCGAGCTGACGAAGATCAAGGAATGCGCGATGCTCGCCGCAAGCCTGGGCCTCCGGGTGGGGGCGGGGCATGGGCTCAATTACGTCAACGTCAAGGCCATCGCCGCGATCCCCGAAGTGGAGGAACTGAACATCGGGCATAGCATCATCTCCCGGGCTGCGCTCGTTGGCATCGACCGGGCCGTGCGGGACATGATCGAACTGGTAAAGGCTTAGGATAGTAACAGCAAAACGGTCATAACCGCTGGTCCGTTTCGTGGACACACGGTTGTACCACTATGGTCGGCTGCTTCTCCTGCTCGTATCTGTGTGTCCCGGCAAGAACAACCCCCACCCTTTTTCCTTCCCCCTGAGGGGGAGGGGCAGGGGTGAGGGTGCTGTTGTCTTCCGGGACCCGTGGTTCCAATGGAACTGACGTATTTCCGCAATTCTTTTTGTGGTGAGGGCCTATGATAATCGGTATCGGTGTCGACCTGGTCAAGATCAGCCGCCTCGAAAAGGCGGCGAGCGGGCATCCGGGATTTCTGGAGCGCGTGTTCACGCGGAAGGAGCAGGACTACTGCAACCGCCAGAAGTTCCCGCCCCAGCACTATGCCGCGCGGTTCGCGTCCAAGGAGGCCGTCCTGAAGGCCTTCGGGACCGGCCTTTCCGCCGGGATGAAGTGGACCGATATCGAGGTGCTGCACGGCGAGGGCGGCGGTCCCATCGTGAACCTCACCGGCATCGCGAAGGACCATGCAGACCTCAAGGGCGTGAAGCAGATCCTGCTAAGCTACTCCCATGACGAGGGGTACGCCGTCGCCAACGCGGTGCTGATCGGCGGGGCCCGGTTCGGCGCGACCGAGGTCCATCACGAGGCGTAAGGCGTCGGGAAGGATCAAGACCCGACGGGGGGACGCGGTGACACGGTGACACAGAGAAAAGGTCACGGCTAAAACACCACCATCATGAAGATCGCCACTGCACAACAGATCAGGAACATCGACCGCCGGGCCATCCGGGAGTTCGGCATACCCGGACCGGTGCTGATGGAGAACGCTGCGTCGGCCATTGGGGCCGAGATGGAGCGGTTCTTCGACGGCCTTGCCGGCGTCCGGGCCGGCATCATCTGCGGCAAGGGGAACAACGGCGGCGACGGCCTGGCCCTGGCGCGCAGGCTCCGCATCCGGGGGGTGCCCGTGCGGGTGGCCCTGCTCGCGCCCTTCGCCTCCTACAAGGGCGAGGCAAAGGTGAACCTGTCGATCCTCCGGAAGACGGACGTGGAGATCGTGCCGAACGCTTCCTCCGCGGCCATCGCGGAGATCATCGACTGGTCGGACATCCTCGTCGATGCCATGCTCGGCGTGGGACTGTCCCTGCCGCTCAAGGGGAACTACGCGCTCGCGGCCGAGCTCATGAACATGGCAGGCAGGCCCGTGGTGGCCGTGGACATTCCCACGGGCATCAACGCCGACACCGGCGAGGTGATGGGCACGGCGGTCCGCGCGGACCTGACCGTGACCATGGCCCTTCCCAAGCGGGGACTGGTGCTGCACCCCGGGGCCTCGTTCTCCGGCCGGGTGCGGGTCGCCGACATCGGCATGCCGCCCGAGGTCGTTGAGAAGGAGAAGATCCGCGCCAGCATGCTCGATCAAGGACTGGCGGAGGGGCAGATGGCCGAACGGGACCGTGACGCTCACAAGGGCGATTACGGCCATCTCCTGGTCATTGCCGGCTCCCTGGGCAAGGCAGGTGCCGCCGTGATGGCGGCCAGGGGGGCCTTGCGGAGCGGCGTTGGCCTCGTAAGCGTCGCGACGCCCATCGGGCTTGTTCCCCTCATCCAACAGCAGGTCTTCGAGGCCATGTGCATACCGGCGGGCGAGAGCGTCGACGGGACGCTCAGCATCGGTTCGGAAGAAGAGCTCGTGAAGGTTGCGGAGAAGATGAGCGCCTGCGCCATCGGGCCCGGACTTACGACGCACTACGAGACCGTCCAGGTCGTGAAAGACCTGATCCAGCGCATTACCGTGCCGATGGTCATCGACGCCGACGGGGTGAACGCCCTTGCCGGGAATCCCGGCATCCTGTTCAAGGCCAAGGCTCCTGTGGTCCTGACGCCCCATCCGGGAGAGATGGCGCGGCTTGTGGGGACATCACCGGCCGATGTCCAGCGCGACCGGATCAACATCGCCCAGGCCTTTGCCGAGGAATACGGCGTGACCCTGGTGCTCAAGGGCGCGGGCACGGTCATCGCGACGCCCCAGGGCGAGGTGTTCATCAACACGACCGGCAACCCCGGCATGGCGACCGGCGGCACCGGCGATGTGCTGACCGGCATGATCGGCAGCCTGCTCAGCCAGGGATACGGACCGACGCAGGCCGCATGCCTCGCCGTCTACCTCCATGGCCTCGCCGGCGACCTGGCCGCTGGGGAGAAGGGCGAAGCGGGGATGATCGCCGGGGATGTGATCGAGAAGATACCGGAAGCGATAAAAACTACTACAACGCAACCACAGATAAACACTGATTAACACAGATGAATCCAAATGCGGGTTCATGAAAAAACAAAGATGATATTTTTGGACGCGGATGAACGCGGATAAGATCTGATCAGGATGTTAAAAGAAGGAGCTTGATACGGTGAATCCAGGAACAAGGGCATTTCCGACAGTAAAGATTGTGACAATATGTGTTTTCAGGGTTCTCTCTGTGTTCATCTGTGGTTAAATCCGATTTTCCAGCGAGGTGATCCTATGCTGACCGCGAAAGACATCATGACCAGGGACGTTGTGACCGTGACGCCCGACACCTCCATCGAAGCGCTTGCCGCCCTGCTGGTCGACAACCGGATCAGCGGCGCGCCGGTCGTGGACGCGAACGGCTCGATCTACGGCATCGTGACCGAGAACGACCTCATCAGCCGGAACAAGCGGCTCCACATCCCGACGGTGGTCAGTTTCCTGGACGCGGCCATCTATCTCGAAAGCTCGAAGAAGTTCAGCGACGAGGTCAGGCGCCTGACCGCCACGAAGGTCGGCGACATCTGCTCGAAGAAGGTCGTCACCATTACCGAGGAGACCACCCTGACGGATATTGCCACCCTCATGGACGAGAAAAAGGTCCATATCCTCCCGGTGGTCAAGGCCGGCAAGGTCGTCGGCATCGTGGGCAAGCGCGACGTGGTCAGGGCCGTGGCGCAGCAGGCGGACTGATGTTCAGCGTCATCACCTCCAGCACGGAGCAGACCGAGGAGGTGGGACGGATCCTCGGGACGATGCTCGAGCCGGGGGACCTGGTCTGCCTCGTCGGCGACCTGGGAGCTGGCAAGACGCACTTCTCCTTCGGCGTGGCCCTGGGTCTTGAGGTCCGCGACCAGTACATCACCAGCCCCACGTTCACGTTCGTGAACGAATACGAGGGGCGGATACCGTTCTATCATATCGACCTGTACCGGCTGAACGACCCGTCTGAGCTCGAATCCATCGGCTTCGAGGAGTATATTGATTCCGACGGCGCCACGGTGATAGAATGGGCCGAGCGCGCCGAGGACGAGCTGCCGGAAGAGAAATTGAACGTGTATATCTCCGACGTTTCCGAGAACAGCAGGGAGATCGGATTCTTTGCCGAAGGAGAACGGTACGAGAAACTGGTGGCCGGGCTCAGGAAGAATATTTCCGAAGACAAGTATATCGAGATCAAGACCTGAAAAACCCCTGTTAACCACGGGCGGCTGCGCCGCACACGGTTAAAGTCTCATTCACTGTTCCTGCATTGTTTTTAATTCTATCCGTGTTCCTCTGTGCGTCCCGCATCGTGGGACCCTTGGTTGCCTGCGGTTTAAGGTACATTATGAAAAAGATCGGGATCATAGCCAAGGACATACCCAGGGCGCACGACGCGGTCAGGAAACTTTCCAAGTGGCTGATCGCAAAGGGCCCGAAGGTGTTCCTCGAGGACCGGACAGCAGCCAGCCAGGGCATGACGGGCTATACGCCTAAAAAGCTTCTGTCCCTTGTCGACATGGTCATTGTTCTGGGCGGCGACGGCACGCTCCTGTCCGCGGCCCGGCTCGTCGCCGATTCCCGGAGGAATGTCCCCATCTTCGGGGTGAACCTGGGCAGCCTGGGGTTCATGGCCGAGGTCCCGCTCGAGGAGCTGTACGGGAATCTCGAGAAGGCGCTGGCGGGCAAGCTCCGCGCCGACGAACGCATGATGCTCACGGCGAGCGTGATCAGGAAGGGGAAGACGATCGCGGAGCATACGGTCCTGAACGACGCGGTGGTCAGCAAGGGGACCTTCGCGCGCATGGTGTCGCTCGAGGTCCTGGTGGGCGATGATTTCCTCACCGCCATCCGGGCCGACGGCCTGATCCTCGCGACGCCGACGGGCTCCACGGCCTATTCCCTCTCGGCGGGCGGGCCCATCATCCACCCCGCGCTCCACTGTTTTGTCGTGACGCCCATCTGCCCCCACACGCTCTCGAACCGGCCCATCGTCATTCCCGACAGCTCCGTGGTGCGGGTGAAGCTGCTGTCCCGGAGCGAAGGCGCCTCTGTTTCCTTCGACGGCCAGGTGGTCACTCCGCTGCGGCTGGACGACATCGTGGAAGTGAAGAAGGCGAAGTGCCGCGTCAGGCTCATCAAACATCCCACCAAGAACTACTACGAGATCCTGCGGACGAAATTGAAGTGGGGGAATTGAACTCCCGACACGGGGACCGGGCGACGCGGAGACGCGGTGAAACACCTGGCCCGTTTCACTGCAGGACAGAGAGAGCGAAACATTTCCCATGAACGACCTTCAAAAAGAATTCCTCGATATCGTGGCCGATGTGCGTGCGCACCTTGAATATCAGCGCGCCCTTGGCGTCAAATCCATCGAGCTGCCTTCCCCCGGCGTTCAAAAACCGATCGTTCAACCTGCTGTGTCGCTCTCACTACCGGAAGAGAAGACCGTCGTCGCGCCGGCCGCTCCTCCTGTCGTCAAAGAGGCCGTGAAGAGCCCTGCGACCGTTCAGTCCGGAAAGCCGGCGACCCTCGAGTCCATTCGCGAGGAGATCGGCGACTGCACGCGGTGCAAGCTGCATAAAGGCAGGACAAACATCGTCTTCGGCGAAGGCGACCCGCAGGCCGCGATCGTGTTCGTGGGAGAAGGGCCGGGCTTCGAAGAGGACCAGCAGGGACGGCCCTTCGTCGGCGCGGCCGGCCAGCTCCTGACCGACATCATCGAGAAGGGCATGAAGATCAAACGGGCCGAAGTCTATATCTGCAACATCGTCAAGTGCCGCCCGCCGAATAACCGCAATCCCGAGCCCGACGAGGTCGAGGCCTGCATAGGCTTCGTGAAGAAGCAGATACAGGCCATCAAGCCGAAGGTCATCGTGACCCTGGGCAACGTGCCTACGCAGAACCTGCTCGGGACAAAACAGGGGATCACAAAGATGCGCGGGACCTGGCAGGAGTATGAGGGCATCCCGGTCATGCCGACCTTTCATCCATCTTATCTCCTGCGCAGCCCGGGGGAGAAGGGCAAGGTTTGGGAGGATATCAAGAAGGTGATGGGGCGACTGGGAATCGCGGTTCCCGCGAAGGAGTCGGGAAAAGAGGGGCATCGTTCTTGCTAAACTGGTAAAGACCGAAAATCCGGTCTTTACGACTTAGCCCTAACTAGACTATCACTGGTTATGCACGAAAGGACCGGTGGAAGAGAAGTAATCATTCTCCCCGACCTGGACAGAGGACTGGTCAGACGTCAGCGGGTTCAGCCTCATGCCGACCATGGCGTATCAATTTTGAGACCTCTCAAAACAAACCTATTCATACAGAAGGCCGGAGAGATCTATCATGAAAAAATCGATTATCACAAAAATACTCACTATCGCAATGCTGTGTTTCGCTCTTTTCCTGTCGCTCGCAGGATGCGGCTCCGATGGCGGCGGCTATCTGGTAGAGGGCTCACCTGGACCAGGACCGGGGCCGACCACAAACCCCCCGGTTACCGGGCCAGGCTTTCTTCTTGAAAACTGGCAATGGGCAAGGCCCCTACCTTCAGGGAACTCATTATACGGAATCGCCCATGCAAATGAAGACTATATCGCTGTGGGGTACTCGGGCACAATTTATACATCATCAAACGGGCTTGTTGATTCCGGAACCATGCGTGGCCTGTCTTCTGTCGCTTACGGCAATGGTACTTATATGGCAGTAGGTGCAGGCGGTACAATTCTGACTTCCTCCACGGGAACAAACTGGATGCTTCACGATCCGATTGATTCGGCTGCATATAGTTATTCAGGTGTCGCATTCGGTAAAAATACATTTGTTGCCGTAAGCTACGGCGATGTATGCACGTCACAAGACAACGGCGTTACCTGGACGAAACAACATCTCTTTGATCCCACTTCAACGTGGTTCAGAGAGGTCAATTTTGAGAATAATCAATTTATAGCCACTACTGACAGCGAAAAAATATTCACCTCCCCGGACGGATTGATTTGGACAGAGAGGCTTCTCCCGGATTGGTCCTTTTCTTTTAACGCGTTTTGTTTCGGCCAGGACAAATATGTTGCTTCAAATCCAGACGGCGCTGTTTATACCTCCACCGATGCCGTGACATGGACAGCCGCGAGTTACATCGGTGAGGACATCTATGGAATGGCATATGGAGATGGACTTTTTGTAGCAGTCGGGGGTCAGCAAGGTGAATGGGGCAGTATTTACACATCAACGGATGCGGTAACCTGGACGAAGCAGGAAGAGAAGTTTCTTGCGCATTTATCCCGTGTGATATTCACAGGAACTAAATTTGCTGCGATCGGCGGAGATGGAATGATCGTCGAATCGGATGACGGCCTGAACTGGACAGAGGTATCAGTCAGACTTACCAAAAGGGGGCTGAACTCTATTGCATACGGTAACGGTCTGCTGATCGCCCCGATGACATACTACAGCGAACATGCCCTCTACCTTTCCGCCGATGGCGGCGTTTCCTGGACCACACTGCCTGCTTTGCCCGGTGATGCACCGGTTAATCGCATCAAATTCATGGACGGTCTTTTTTATGCATTTTGCGGACCTACCATTTATACATCACCAGATGGTTATAATTGGACGACCTTTTATTCATCAACCGTCCCTTACCCCTACTCATATTTTTACGATTTGATTCACTCAAATAACTTGTATGTACTGGTTGGTACAAGGCCAGGGCTTTTGACTTCAACTGACGGGCTCACTTGGATAGAGCGCTGGACGGGGTATTCCCTGATGTCGGTCACATTCGGTAACAACTCCTTTGTAGCGGTCGGTGCTTCCGGAAGAGTTATTAGTTCCGAAGACGGATTGACCTGGTCCGATGCGAACATCTACGTCTGGCCAAACGATTATTTCGTCAGTGTCGCTTACGGTAATAACCAGTTCGTGGCAGTAGGTCATTATGGTTCGATTTACAGTTCGTCAGATGGGGAAAAATGGGACAGCCGTGTATATGGCGGGGAATATAGCGGGAAAGGATACTTGTCACAGGTCATATACACTCAGGATGGATTCGTGGCAGTTGGTTGGGACGGACTTTATTATACATCTCTTGACGGGATCGACTGGACAAAAGCGATTTCGCCGGGCGGCTCGACTGGAGTCGCCTATGGATTGAACAGTTATTACGTTTCAGGGTGGCCGGGTTCCATCCTGAAGTCCGATAGAGTTACATTCTACCCTGATCTTCCGATTATGTAATAGCCTGTAGGTCGGGTAGAAAGAAATGAATCCCGACGATGACTCTAACCATTCGGCTCGAGAGGATCGCGAAAACCGCGCCCCTCAGCCGAGCCGTTAGTCCGTTTCCTATGACTGATCTGACTCCCTTAATGAAGCAGTACCGCGAGATCAAGCGCCAGCACCTGGACGCGATCCTGCTGTTCCGCATGGGCGACTTCTACGAGATGTTCGACCAGGACGCGGTGACGGCGTCGAAGGTGCTGGAGATCACGCTCACGGCGCGGAACAAGTCCAAGGGCATCGAGACGCCCTTATGTGGATTTCCGTACCACGCGGTCGAGGGCTACATCGCCAAGCTCATCCGGCGGGGCTTCAAGGTGGCGGTCTGCGAGCAGGTGGAGGACCCGAAGCTCGCCAAGGGGATCGTGAAGCGCGAGGTGATCCGCGTGGTCACGCCGGGCACCGTGCTGGACGCCAATCTGCTGGACGCCAAGGACAACAACTACCTTGCCTCGCTCTATCCCGCGAAGGAGGGGTTCGGCGCAGCGTTCCTCGACATCTCGACCGGTGATTTCTTCATGGCAGAGGTATCGGGCGCCGGTAACCTGGCCGAGCTCGACACCCTTTTGTCGCGGTTCACGCCGCGCGAGGTGGTGCTGCCGAAGGGGCAGGAGACGGCGGCGGAGCTCCTGGCGCTCCTCCGGCAGTACACCCAGGCGATCAATCCCTACGAGGACTGGACCTTTGACCGCGAGACCGCGAAGCGGACCCTGCTCGATCATCTCAAGACCTCTACGCTTGAGGGGTTCGGGTGCGGGGACATGACCATCGGCGTTTCCGCGGCGGGCGCGGCGCTCCGGTACATCGAGGAGACGCAGAAGACGGCGCTCGCGAACATCCGGGGCGTGAGGCCCTTCCTTGTGCAGTCCTACATGGTCCTGGACAGCGCGTGCCAGCGGAATCTCGAGCTGGTGAAGAACATTTACGACGGCTCGCAGCGGGGCACGCTGCTGTCGGTGCTCGACCACACGGTCACCTCCATGGCGGGCAGGCGGCTGCGCGAATGGATGCTGAACCCGCTGCTGGACGTTCAGGAGATCGACGCGCGGCTTGCCGCCGTAGCGGAGCTCAAGGAGCGCCACCAGGTGCGCTCGAGCCTCCGGACCGACCTCGGAAGGGTGTACGACCTGGAGCGGCTCATCAGCCGCGTCTCCCTCGGCGCGGCCAATGCCCGGGACCTAGTTGCCCTGCGCCAGTCCTTCATTGTGCTGCCGGACCTCAGGAACTTCATTGCGCCAAGCACCGCCGGTCTGCTCAAGACCGTGCACGATGGATGGGACGACCTGCAGGATATCCATCAACTCATCGAGAGCTCCATCCATGACGACCCGCCGTACACGCTTCGCGAAGGGAAGCTGATCAAGAAGGGCCACAGTGCAGAACTCGACGAGCTGCGCGCCATCAGCACCGAAGGGAAGGGGTTCATCGCCGCGATCGAGCAGCGCGAGCGGGGGCGGACCGGCATCGGCTCCCTCCGCGTCAGCTACAATCGCGTATTCGGCTATTACCTCGAGGTCACGAAGACGAACCTCGCGAACGTGCCGCAGGACTATATCCGGAAGCAGACCCTGGCGAACGCCGAACGGTACATCACTCCGGAGCTGAAGGAATACGAGGAGAAGGTGCTGGGAGCAGAGGAGAAGATCCTCGACCTCGAGTACCGGCTTTTCCAGGAGGTCCGCGAGAAGGTCGCGAACCAGACCGTGCGCGTCCAGGACATGGCGCGGCGTCTGGCAACGCTCGACTGCCTCGCCTCGCTCGCCGAGGCCGCGGCAAAGAACAACTACAGCCGCCCCGTGATCGACGACGGGGACGTCCTGCGCATCGTCGAGGGCCGCCATCCGGTCATCGAGCAGCTCACCGAGGAGCGGTTTGTGCCGAACGACACGCTGCTGGACAGCAGCGACAACCAGCTGATCATCATCACCGGCCCGAATATGGCGGGCAAGTCCACCTACATGCGCCAGGTGGCGCTCATCAGCATCATGGCCCAGATGGGCAGCTTCGTCCCGGCGAAGGAGTGCGCGGCCGGCATCGTGGACCGCGTGTTCACGCGCGTCGGCGCGTCGGACTTCATCAGCAGGGGCCAGAGCACCTTCATGGTCGAGATGAACGAGACCGCCAACATCCTGAACAACGCAACGGACAGAAGCCTCATCATCCTGGACGAGATCGGCAGGGGCACGTCCACCTTCGACGGCATCAGCATCGCCTGGGCCGTTGCAGAGCATATCCACGAAAAACTCCGTGCCAGGTCGCTCTTCGCCACGCACTATCACGAGCTGACGGACCTGGCACTCACCATGGACCGGGTGAAGAACTTCAACGTGGCCATCAAGGAGTGGAACGACCAGATCATTTTCCTCCGCAGGGTCGTCGAGGGCGGCGCGGACAAGTCCTACGGAATCCAGGTGGCGCGGCTCGCCGGGCTTCCTTCTGCGGTGATCGCGCGGGCCCGGGAGGTGCTGGCGAACCTTGAGAAGGCCGAGTTCGATGAGACCGGAGAGCCCACGGCTGCGTCGAAAAGCGGACTCGGGGACAAGGGGACAAGGGGGCGGGGAGAAAAGACCGACAAGGGGACAAGGGGACAAGGGGAAAATGCTGACGCGGGGACGCGGAGACAGGGGGACGCGGGGCAGGAGTACCAGCTCGGCCTCTTTGCAAGCCGGGATGCGCTCCTGGCAAAGGAAATTGCGGCCATGGATCTGAACGCCATGACGCCGATCGAGGCCCTGACCAGGCTGGCGGAGCTCAAGAAGAAGGCGTCGGGCGGCGCGTGAGCATCAAGAAATGGCGGTTTAAGGTCCTATATGGTTTGGCAACAAATAGGGAAACAAACGGCTTCATCTTGGTGTGAAACGACACTATCACCAAGCCGGAAGATCTCGGCTATTCCGCAACCAGCGCATGTTTGGTCCTCATGCAGAACGGCATGCTTTCTTGACTTTTCCCGATCATTACTCTAATATTTATGTCGAGTCGAGTGGTATTACCAAGCGCTCTGCTATCTTAGAACTGGGTGTGCAGAGACGTATTGCATCATGCTTCCAGCAAAGGCGGAAACCATGAAAGTCATCATTCAAGACATCAGTACGGTCAAGAAGAAAATGAACATTGAAGTCGAACCTGAAATCGTTGCCCTTGAGCTTTCAAAGGCGATCATAAAGAAACAAAAGACGGCCGAGATTCCCGGATTCCGTCCAGGCAAGGCAACGAAGGATGCCATCGAGCGTCATCATGGGGAGGAACTGAAGTCCGAGGCCCTCAAGCTAATGGTGTCCCAGGCCTTCGAGCAGGCGATAAAAGAGCACGATTTCATCGCGGTCTCTATGCCGGCGATCAGCGATGTTTCGGAACTGCACAAGGACAAGCAGTTGACCTTTACCGCGACTGTCGACATCCGTCCGAGAATCGAGCTGTGCGCCTACACGGGCATTGAGATTAAGGAACAGCCGGTCTCGGTCACCGATGAGGAGGTCGAGGAAACCGTCAAGCGCGTGCGCGAGATGTACACGCGGCTCGAAGACGTTGAAGGACTGCCACTGACCAAGGAGCATTCGGCGATCCTCGATTTCGAAGCGTTCCACGGGGGCAAGCCGCTTGAAAACACCAGGACCACGGACTTCATGCTGCATCTCGGCATGGACCTGATGCTGCCGGAGTTCGAGGACCAGCTAGCGGGCATGCAGAAAGGCGAGACCAAGGAGATCAAGGTCGCGTTCCCGAAGGACTATGCAGCGAAGGAAATGGCGGGCAAGGATGTGACGTTCACCGTTACGTTGAAGGACATCAAAAAGAAGGTCCTGCCTGAGCTGGACGACGAGTTCCTCAAGAACATCGGGGGGCACAAGAGCGTGGATGAGCTGAAGGCGCGCCTTCGCGAGGACCTTGAAGCACGGAAGCGGAGCGAGCTCGCAAGTGCCCAGAAGGACGAGCTCCTTGCCAAGCTGATTGACGCCCACACGTTCGACGTGCCGGACAGTCTCGTGGAGCAGGAACTGAACTTCATGGTCCAGCAGCAGACCCTCTTCCTCCAGAGCAAGGGCGCGGACATGCAGAAGCTGTTCGATGTCGAGGACTTCAAGAAGAAGAACCGCGAAATGGCCATGAAGCGCGTCAAGGGCATCGTGATCCTGCAGGACATCGCGGACAAGGAGGACCTGAAGATCACCGACGAGGACGTATCGACGGCCATGGCCGCCATGGCCCGGAATTCGGGCCAGAAGCTGGAGCAGATATTCAAGTACTATGAATCTCAGGCGGGCGGGCTGGACAACCTGCGCGAATCCCTGCTTGCGCAGAAGACCCTTGCGTTCCTGATCACCACGGCGAAGAAGGTCTAATCCCAGAGGGTTGCCCCAGATGATTCCGAGGCCATGAACCGGCTCGCGGAGCTCAAGAAAAAGGCGCCAGGCGGCGCATGAGCCGCTGTGAGCGGCCGTTTACAATAGTGTCCAAACGTTGAATTTAGAACATTGCTTAACGCACAGAAAAACATGGTCATTTCTTCTCAAATGCAACTTTTCGATTTGAAATATTTTTTGCCGATTGATATTTTTCATAAAATCACCTTTGATACCCGATCCCTCTTTCTGGTAGTATCACCCTCTACAAAACGCTGAAAGGAGTTGCACACGCAATGCAGATATTATTACGTGATGTCCGGCGCCGGTTGCCAGGGAAATTTTCTGGAATGTGTTGTACCTATCAGCGCCGCAATGAAAACCATCACAATAGCCCTTTCCAAAATGGGGAATAATTACTACGGCCCCTGGTCGCAAAGCGGATGCGGATATGCTCATTGTTCAGAGAGAATACTCGACACCTGCAATTCTGACATGACGAATGCCTATGTATGCCAAAGTGGAGAGGTGCGGACTTGTACTGATATAGCCGATTATATTGACTTAACGGACGACGAGGTCATCGAATGGAATTCCCGCACGGTATCCTGTGGAGGGCAATAAATTTTCTCCTGATTTGGACCGAAGTTCTTGTCGGCATATGATCACTTCAGAAAGGTTTAGCCGGAGGATGCAAGGCGCATCCTCCGGTTAAATCGGGGTTCGTAAGGGGAGCTGTTTCTATCTATGCTTTCCTCTTGGCGGCCGATTCTCCTCTCACAACATCCGGTTGTGCCAAAACCGGCACGCCTTGATGAACCCGGAGCATTTGATCACATCATGGTCCGGAGGATATGAGTCGCTTCCTTTGAAATGACTCATTGCCCGCGCAATTAACCCGCTGATACTACATGCAAATCCCTGTTGACACACGGCCCTTGTTCTGGTAGTATCACCCTCTACAAAACGCTGAAAGGAGTTGCACAAGCAATGCAGGTCATATTACGTGAAGATGTAGATAAACTGGGCAAGATCGGCGACCTCGTGAAGGTGAAGGACGGCTATGCCCGGAACTTCCTGGTCCCCTCACAGAAGGCCATCTTGGCCACTCCGAAGAACCTCAAGGCCATGGAGCACGCCAAGAAGATGGTGTCCGACCGGAAACGGACACTCAAGAAGTCGGCGGCAGCGGACGCGGACCGGATCAAGGCCCTTGCCATCACCATCAAGGCCAAGGTGGGCGAGGAAGGCAAGCTCTTCGGTTCCGTGACGACCATGGACATCGCCGAGGCCATGCTGGCGCAGGGCGTCACCATCGACAGGCGCAAGATCATGCTGGAAGAGCCGATCAAGCGGACCGGCGACTACACCGTGCCGGTGAAGCTCCATACCGACGTGGTGGCGGACCTCAAGGTATCGGTCATC
>Ga0102851_10000129_pt1 | contig 31764 bp, 23 predicted proteins | sample Mud3Dept3metaG_FD_79558 | JGI IMG/M metagenome (GOLD analysis project Ga0102851, IMG submission 79558) | Freshwater wetland microbial communities from Ohio, USA, analyzing the effect of biotic and abiotic controls - Mud 3 Core 4 Depth 3... | ecosystem: Environmental > Aquatic > Freshwater >... | reverse complement strand
CTGATGCCCTGCAGTGCCGCCGGGTCCACGTCGCGAGCATGCTCGGCGAGGTCCAGCTCACCCAGCAGGCGCTCGCCGCGCAGCCGGTTGCGCTGCCAGCTTACATTCGACGGATCGTGCCGCACGAGCGCGGCGTAGACCGAAATGCTTTCCTCGAGTCGCGAAACGGCCCTGGCGGGTTCCCCCCGGTTCGCGAGCACGCCCGCAAGCAAGGCGCCGACGTCGGCGTATTCCTCGCTGTGGCGCGAATTGCCGCCCTGGCGGTGCAGAGCCTCGAGGAGGTCGAGTGCACGCCGGAACGACTGCTCGCTGTCGTCGAGGCGCCCGAGGTCGAGCAGGCAGGAGCCGGCCCACGAATACGATTCCGCCAGCGAGTAGCGCAGGTCCGCGTCGCCCGGGCTTGCAACGAGCAACTGCTGCTCGATGGCCGCGCTGCTCTGGAAGTGCGTAAGGGCCTCGCCGGGCCGCCGACCCTCGCGGGCCAAGGTGCCGAGGTTGCTGTAGGCGTAGGCCAGTTCGCGCTGGTAGTCGGCGTTGTCCGGATCACGCTCGACCAGCGCACGGCTGTGCTCCATGTAGCGTCCAAGTGCCGCCACCGCCGTCGCGAGATCGTTGCGCTCGAATGCAGTCTGGCCGACCCAGAACTCGGACTGGCCGAGCTCGAAGAGGTAGGCGTCGTTGTGCGGTGAGTCCGCCTGCAGCCGGGCGACTTGGCGCAGCGATTCCTCGAATGCGACCGAGGCGTCGTCGAGCAGCCCCTGGCTGCGTCGCACCTCGCCGATCTGGCGCAGTGCCATCGCGCGGCTCAGGCGCTCGGGGTCGGTGGCGCGGTCGCCCAGCGTCGAGAAGTAGGCCATTGCCTCATCGCCCACGGCATCGAGCACCTCGAGCTTGCCGATCGGCTCGAGCCTGGCCCGCAGGTCGCCGAGCATGAACCCGATCAGTTTTTCCGCCTGGCCGCGGCGCAGATCGGCTTCCTTGCGCGCGAACTGAGCCGCGATCGCGAGTCCAATGGTGACGGCGGCCACGGTCGCCGCGCCAGCCGCGACCGCCGACCACAGGCGCACCTGGCGCTGCGCATCACGCCGGCGCAGCTCGTCGATGCCGACGCCGAGCAGTCCGGCGGCGATCTTGAGCAGCGCGCCGCGCCGACCGTCGGCGTGCTCGGCGGGATCGGCGGCGAGCGGCTCGGGTAGCGTCCGGCCGTCCTCGGTGACGAGAAGCGCCGGGGGGAACGCGCAGTCCGGCGCGGCGGGTCGAGTGCTGCCGTCGACGACCAGGGTGAAGATGCGCCCGTCGCGTCCGCTCGACTGGAAGCGTCGAACCTCGGCGTTCACCCACTGCGATGCGGCGGCGGCCGGCGAGCAGATGACCACGAGCGCATCGGAGTCGTCGAGTGCCGACTGGATCGCGGCACTGAGGTCGTTCGAGGAGGCGAGTTCGTCGCGGTCGCGAAACACCGGGTAGAGTCGCGAGGGCAGCGGCCTGCCAGCGCCCGGCACGCGCCGCAGTCTGCGCGGGATCCGATAGCGCTCCAGCGAGCGCTGCAGCCAGCGCGCCCATCGCTCGTCAGCGTGGCTGTAGCTGATGAAGACGGCGTAGCGGGCCATGGCGAGCGAGTATTGCATGGCCCCGCGCGATCCACCGAGGGTCTCAGCGCTCGATGGCGACCTCGTAGCGCTGCTCCAGCTCGTTGACGCGCCGCTCGACCGCCTGCTCGATCAGTGCGACGAGGTAATCGTTTTCCACCTGTTCGCGAACCGTGTCGAAGGCGAGCAGGGTCGCAGGTACGCGCTCGGTGGGGCGGACGTAGTGCCAGCCGTGCGGCGACTCGAGCGGGCCGCTCCATTCGCCGAGCGGTGCCGCCCAGAGCGCATCCACGAACGGCTGGCTGAACATCCCGCGGAGGATGCTGCGCCCGTAGCGCGGGAACGTCCGGCCCCGCGGAAACGGCTCGCTGGCGATCGCTTCGCCGTTCCGCAGGCGCGCGAGGACATTCTCGCTGTCCGGCGGCAATCTGCGGAAGTACACGTGCTCGAAGCTCACCGCCGGCTCCGAGCGGTAGCGATCGACATTTCCGGCGTAGTGATTCACGAGCTGCTCGTCGGTCGGGTCCGGCAGCGGGCCGGTGATGCGCAGGCGCATGGTCTCGACCAGCTGCCTCCTGATCTCGTTGTCGGTGAGGTGCAGGCCGCTGTCGATGGCATCCCGGAACAGCAGCTCGTCGGTGACGTATTCGCGCTCGATGCGGGCGATGTCGTCAGCACGGGCGGAGCGTCCGGTGAGGGATTCGAAATCCGCGATCAGCGCCGCGCGCGTCGCCGCCGTCAGTTGCACCGGCTCGGTCCTGCGCGACTGGACGGCATCGTAGACGACGAACAGCGCGACGCCAGCCAGGACGAATGCGAACAGCGGATCGCGGATCAACCGTGCGAGCATCGGTACCGTTCGGGCTTGCGTTGGGCGCGGTCGCGCGGGGTGTCAGTCCTTCGCCTTGCGCCCCGTGCCATAGAGCGGATCCACCTTTTCGGCCTTGCCCTCCCGATCGCCCTGCAGGCCGGCTTCGGGCTGCATGTGCTCGGTGGTGAGCTCAGACAGGAAACCCGGAGCGGTGATGCCCATCTTGCGCATGGCGACACCGGTCATGCAGGCGTGCAGGATGAAATTGCCGTTCAGGGCCGAGCGATAGCTGTTGTCGAGCAAGGGGTCGAGCTCGACGATCTCGAAACCGACGAGGTCGTTCTCGGCACACAGCGCGCGAACGATGGGAACCGCCTCGCGCATGGTCAGGCCGCCCGGCACCGGCGTTCCCGTGCCGGGCATGTAGGCCGGGTCGAGCACGTCCACGTCGAACGAGATGTAGAGCTTCCGGTTGCCCTCTCAGGCTTCCGCCAGGGCGCGCTTCATCACCTCGGGCCAGCCGCGCTTCTCGACCTCCGCCATCGTGTGGTAGCGCATGCCGTTGTTGCGCATCCACTCGAAGCCCTCCGGTCCGGGCCAGGGCCCGCGCAGGCCGACCTGGATGAAGTGGCGGGCCTGCACGTGGCCTTCCTTGACCGCCCGGTACACCGGCTGCCCGTGGGTTATGAAGTGCGGCTGGTCCTTGCCGGCGTCGAAATGCGCGTCGAAGTGCACGACGCCGAAGCTGCCCTTGCCGTGCACGTCCGCGAGCCCCGCGATGTTCGGGTACTCGAGGCTGTGGGCGCCCCCCACGATGAAGGGCAGGGAGCCGGTGCGCGCGATCTCGGCGACGCGCTCGCGCACGTGGTGCACGGTGATCTCGGTGCTCATGTTGTCCACGGCGATGTCGCCGTAGTCGACGATGTTCAGTTCCTTGGTCGGGTTGACCAACGTGTTCATGTCGATGCCGCCCGCGCCGTATTCGTTGCGCATCGCCTGCGGCCCGAAGCGCTGGCCGCGGTAGTACGACCCCATGTCGAGCGGCGCGCCGACGATGGCGACGTCCACCTTGCCCGCCGCGAGGTCCTCCGGGTAGATGGCGACCGGCGCGTTGGCGAAGGTGCGGATGGCTGGGCGATTGCTCGCGTAGTAGCTGAGCGTAAAGGGACCGGGCTCGCGCGTCGGGTTGAAGCTCGCGGGCTTCCTGACCTTCCATGAATTGAAGTCGGTCGACTCGGTGTTGAGAGGGATGGCGGCCAGGTCGGTCGCCGGGTTGAACTTGCGGGCCTGCACGACGGTCATCATGCCGTCCACGTAGGCCGTGATTTCCTCCGGTGTCTTGTCCTTGAGGCGCTGGTAGAGCTTCTCGCGCGCGCCTGCGGACGGCGCCATCGCGCCGGACACCAGGAACAGCGCGATCACCGTCGCGAACCAGATCGGCATGCGGACTCCCCCGTGTGTCGCGCGGTACCGGATGCGCATCTGCGTGCAGCTTCCGGTTCGCTTCGTTCTGTACTCATTGTGCATGGCGGCGCGCGCGGCCGCCACGCGATCTTCGCGTCGAGGGCCGGGCGCCAAAGGCACGGCGGTCGCTGGCTCGGCGGGCACCGGGGTATATTTGCGTCCCATGACCACCCAATTCGACTACACGCGGATCCCGGACCTGCCGGCCTCGGTGTACGTGGCTCCGCTGCGCAAACCTACGGGCCTCGGCGACGACTGGCTCGAGCCCGCGCAGCGACGGTACAGCGCCGAGGAGGACCGCATCTGGGACGACCTCTACGCGCGCCAGATCGAACTGATGCCGGGCCACGCCTGCCGGGAATTCATGCACGGCCTCGAGCGGCTCGACCTCGGGCGCGGCGGCGTACCGGACTTCGGCGTCATGAGCGAGGAACTCAGGAGCCTCACCGGCTGGTCGGTGGTGCCGGTGCCGATGCTGATCCCGGACCACGTCTTCTACTACCACCTCGCCAACCGTCGCTTCCCGGCAGGCAACTTCATCCGCAGTCGCGAGCAGTTCGACTACATCCAGGAACCGGACGTGTTCCACGACGTGTTCGGCCACGTGCCGCTGCTCACCGATCCGGTGTACGCGGACTACATGGCCGCCTACGGGCGGGCCGGGTGGAAGGCGCTCAAGTACAACCGGTTGAAGGCGCTCTCGGCGCTCTACTGGTACACGGTGGAATTCGGTTTGATCCTCGAGGACGACGCGCTGCGCATCTATGGCGCTGGCATCCTCTCGGGACCCACCGAGACCGTGTACTCGATCGAGGCCCGGTCGCCCCATCGCATCCACCTCGCCGTGGATCGCGTAATGCGCACCGACTACACGATCTCCGACCTGCAGGCGACCTACTTCGTGATCGAGTCGTTCCGCGAGCTGTTCCACCTGACGGAACAGCGCGGGTTCGAGCCGATCTACGAGTCCCTCGCGCCGGGGTTTCAGTACGCGAAGACCGCCGCGCTCGACACCGACCACATCTACCACCGCGGCACGCAGGAGTACGAGCTGCGCGGCGGGCGAGGGTCGGGGGCGCGGCCGGTGTAGCGCTCCGCGCTGCGCTAGCGCATCAGCTTCCCGGCCATGCCGAGGATGTCGTCGAGCGGGTTGCCATCGCCGTCGAGATCCAGCATCGAAGCCAGGCCCCCTTGCGCGCTGCGGCCGGCGCCCTGTCCACCGCCGAGCAGTCCACCGAGCAGGCCGCCGAGGTCGCCGCCCAGTCCTCCGCCGAGGCCACCGGCGCCCGCTGGCGGTTCCACCGCGCGCGCGCCGCCCTGCTTGGCCATGAATCCGGCGACCAGCATGGCGAGCATGGGCAGCATCTTCTTGAGCAGCGCGGGATCGAGCCCGGTCTGCGCGGAGGCGTTCCGCGCGACCGTTCGACTCACGTCGGGGGAGCCGAAGATCTGTCCGAGGACGTCATTGCCGCGGGCCACGTTGGTGGGCTGGGGACCGAGCACGTCGTCCAGCAGGCTGCCGCCGCCGAGGCCGCCGAGCATGCCGGCCAATCCCTCGAGGCCGGCCGGCTGCGCCTGCTTCTTAAAGCCGCCGAGGATCGCCGGGATCAACGCCGCGGCGCCGGCCGTCGCCTGCGATTCGCTGACGCCGAGTTCTCGCGCCATCGACTGCAGGCCGCCCATCTGGGCGAGGATGTCCGTGAGCTGCATGGTCGTCTCTCCTCGAAGTCGTTGATCGGGCGTGCCGCCGCGCGGCGACTGCCGGATGTTAACCGGGTTCGCGCAAGGCGGGAGCGCGGATGCAGTCGGGAGGTACACCCGCGCCGGACCCGTGCCGGGAGGCGCTGGGCTAAGATCGCGCGGTGACAGCGACGGGCCCTTGCGTACTCGCCATCGACCTCGGCACCAGCGCCGCCAAGGCTGCCGTGGTGTCGCTGCAGGGGAAGGTCCCGGGCGCGTCGCGGGTGCCGGTCGGGACGATCCACCTGCCGGGCGAGGGCGCGGAGCAGGACCCGGAGGCGGTCTGGAATGCGGTGCAGACGGCAGGTCGCGAGGCCCTGGGACGCTCGGGCGTCGCAGCGCGCGACGTACGCGCCGTGATCTGCGCCAGCCAGTATTCCTCCGTCGTTCCGGTCGGCGCCGACGGCCGGCCGGTGATGAACATGATGCTGTGGCTGGACCGGCGCGGTGCCACGGCTCGATTGCGCCGCCTGCCGGGGTTCCCACGCGGCGCTGATTCGCCACTGCGCCTGCTCGAGTGGCTGCGCGTCCACGGCCTGCCGCCGGTCGCGGCGGGCATCACGCTCGCGCACCTGCGCTACATCAGGTACGCGCGGCCCGACGTGTACGAGCGCACGGAGAAATTCCTGGAACCCACCGACTACGTGACCCTGCGGTTGACCGGACGCTCGACCGCCAACCAGTGCTCGGCGTTCATGTTCCTGATGACGGACAACCGACGCCTCGACGCATCCGACTACGATGCGCGTCTCGTGCGTTACGCCGGAATCGATCGCGACAAGTTGCCCGAACTCGTGCCCGTGGACTCGATCGTGGGTCCCGTGCTGCCGGAGGTCGCGCGCGAGCTCGGCCTGTCGCCCGACACCCCGGTGGTCACGGGTCTCAACGACACGCAGGCCGGCGGCATGGGCACGGCGGCCTTTGCGGGCGGGCACGCCGCGATCTCGCTCGGCAGCACCAGCGTCATGATCACGCACGTGGCGCGCAAGCGCACTGACGTCCGCCACGCGATCCTCAGCATGCCGAGCCCCGTGCCGGACACCTACTTCGTGATGGCCGAGAACGGTGCGGGCGGCGGCGGGCTGGATCACCTGCTCGACGTCATCGACCCGCCAGGCGCCTCGACCGGCGACGCCGCCGCCGCGGATCGCTACGCCCGGCTCGAGCGGGCCGTGGAGCAAGTGCCGCCCGGCAGCGGGGGCGTGCTGTACCTGCCGTGGTTGGGCGGGTCGATGGCGCCCTGTGCCGACGGGCGCATGCGCGGCGGCTTCCTGAACGTCGATCTGGCAACCACGCGCCCGCAGCTCGAACGCGCCATGCTCGAGGGTATTGCGCTCAACCTGCGCTGGCTCAAGGGACCGGTCGAACGGTTCGCCGGCGGCCGTGGCTTCTCGCATTTCGTGCTCTACGGCGGCGGGGCGGCCTCGGATGCCTGGTCGCAGATCCTGGCCGACGTGCTCGACAGGCCGGTGCAGCAGGCCGAGCGTCCGCAGTACGTGGCCGCCGTGGGCGCGGGCTTGTTGGCATTCCAGCGCCTCGGCCTGCTCGGCTTCGACGATTTCGCGAGCCGTCTCTCGATCCGCCGCGAGTACCAACCGGATCCCGGGAACCGCGTCCTGTACGCAGCCCGAGCCGCGCAACTCGTCGAGGCGTTCAGGCGCACACGGCCCCTGTTCCGCGCACTCAATGACACGGAGACCTTGGAGTGAACACCCACGAGGCCAAGCGGTGTCTCGAGGCCGGCCTCGAGGCCGTGCTCGAGGCGGGTCCGATCGCGCTTGAGTACTTCCGCCAGCCCATGGCGGTGCGGGACAAGCGCTCGGGCGGGCACTACGACCCCGTGACGGAGGCGGACCGGCGCATCGAGTTGCTGATTCGCGAGCGGTTGCGACGGAACTTCCCGGATCACCGCGTCGTCGGCGAGGAGCACGGATCGGAAGGCGCGGGTACGACCTGCTGGTACATCGATCCCATCGACGGCACCCGCGCGTTCATCAGCGGCATGCCGACCTGGGGCATCCTGCTCGGCCTTGTCGTGGAGGATCGCCCGCTCGTCGGCATCGTGCACCAGCCGTACACCGGCGAGACCTGGTTCGCGGCGCCGGGGACGGGCGCGCGGCTGCGCCGCGGTGATCGCGAGACCACGCTGCGGACCCGCGAAGACGCCGCGCTCGCCGACGCGGTGCTCTACAGCACGCACCCCTCGATGTTCCACGAGCCCGGGCTGATGGGACGCTACGAGCGTCTCGCCGCACGCTGTCGCCTGCAACGCTGGGGCGGTGACTGCTACGCGCTCGCGCTGGTGGCGCAGGGCGGTATCGACGTGATGGTGGAGAGCAGCCTCATGCCCTACGACATCCTGCCGCTGGTGCCGATCATCGAGGCTGCCGGCGGCGTCGTCACGGACCTCGAGGGTCGCACGCCGCTCGCGGGCGGCACCGTGATCGCGGCCGCCAATCCCACGCTGCATGCGGCTGCTCTCGAGATCATGACCGGTTCAGTCACCGGCTCGTGACAGACGCGTCCTCACGGCAAGGAGGTTGAGACCGACATGGATCGCCAGCACCTGTTGCACGCCCTGTTCCCGTACGCGCCCGAGTACGGCGTCGCGACCGGCTTTCCCGAGCAAGGACTCGAGCCCGAGGTCATCCTCGAGCAGCTGCGCTCGATGGCGAGTCGCGAGGACCGCGCCTGGGAGAACGGCCGCTGCTCGGGCTCGATGTACTGCGGCGACCACGCGCACTACGCCTTCCTCAACGAGGCGTTCGCGCTCTTCAGCCACATCAACGCGCTGCAGCGCGACATGTGCCCGAGCATGAACCGCTTCGAGAGCGAGATCATCGCGATGACGCTCGAGATGCTGCACGGCGAGGCCGTTCACGCGCGCGACCCGTCGCAGCGCGCCTGCGGCACGCTCGGCTTCGGCGGCACGGAGAGCATCCTGAACGCGATGCTGGCGTACCGCGATCACGCCCGCGATCGTCGCGGCGTCACCCGGCCGGTCATGATCTGGCCTGACACCGCGCACCCGGCCTTCACCAAGGCGGCGCACCTCTTCGGCATCGAGGTGATCGTCGCGCCCACGCACCCCGACACCACGCAGGTGGACGTGGACTTCGTGCGCGAGGCGATCACCGACGACACGATCGTGATCATCGGCTCGGCCGGCAACTACCCCTACGGCACGATCGATCCGATCGAGTCGTTGTCGGAGCTCGCCGTCGAGCGCGGCGTGGGCCTGCACGTGGACGGCTGCCTCGGTGGCTGGATCCTGCCCTGGGGGCAGGACCTCGGTTACCCAGACATCGCGGTGTTCGACTTCCGTCTGCCGGGCGTCACCTCGATCTCCGCCGACACGCACAAGTACGGCTACGGTCTCAAGGGCACTTCGGTACTCGCCTGGCGCGACGCGTCCTACCGCCGCTACCACTACTACCTGCGCACCGACTGGAAGGGAGGCGCCTACGCCTCGCCGGGGCTCGCCGGCAGCCGCTCCGGCGGCCTCATTGCCGCGACCTGGGCCTCGATGATGCGTCTTGGCCGGCAGGGCTATCGCGAGCGTGCGCGCCGGATCTTCGACACGGCCTTCGCGATGCAGGCCTCGGTGAAGCGCCATGCGGCGCTGCGCCTGATGGGCCGCCCGACCTTCTGCTTCTCATTCCGCTCCGATGAGTTCAACGTCTACCACGTCAACGACTTCATGAAGGGACGCGGCTGGCGATTCAACGGGCAGCAGGACCCGGACGCCATCCACATGTGCGTCACCGGGCCACAGACGCAACCCGGGGTCGTCGAGGCCTTCGACCGCGACCTCGCTGAAGCCGTCACGTACGCGCGGCAGCCTGCGCAGCCCGTGCCGCTCAGCGCCGGGATCTACGGCGGCGGCGGAGCAGGCCGGACCGATCCCGCGGCGCTCGAGGCGTTTTTCCTGCAGGTCATGGATGCGCTGACCGACGGCGCGGCCTGAGGCGCCGGACGCTCGGCCGGCCGCGTGCTTTCTTGGTGCCAGGCCTCCGCCTCGCCTATAGTCGCGTCGAAAAGGGGATCGCTCATGCCGTACCGCAAGCCGCTGAACCTGCTCGACCTGAGCTTCGTGCTCATGGAGACCCGCCAGACGCCGATGCACGTCGCAGGCCTGCAGACCTTCGTGCCGCCGCCCGACGCGCCGCGCGACTACCCGCGCCAGGTGTACGAATACCTGCGCAGCTTCCCGGTCACCGCCGCGCCGTTCAATTACCGGCTGCGCGGCATCGGGCCGGGCCGGCTGCTGCCGTCGTTCGAGGAAGTGGAGAAGGTGGACCTCGATTACCACCTGCGCCACTCGGCATTGCCGTATCCCGGCGGCGAGCGCGAACTCGGTGTGCTGGTGTCGCGCCTGCACTCGAACCCGATGGACTTCGATCGCCCGCTCTGGGAAATCCACCTGATCGAGGGACTGCACGGCGGCCGCTTCGCCATGTACGGCAAGCTGCATCATTCGCTCGCCGACGGCGTCTCCGGCGTCGGGCTGCTGAATTTTTCGACCGACCCGAAATCGAGCCACACGCCCCCGATCTGGGCGGCGGAGCGCCCGTCGAGGCGACGCGGCGGCGCGGCGGGTCAAGGGGCCTTCGGCGTGCTGCCGTCGGCGCTGCTCGCGCAGGCCCGGGCGCTGCCGAGCCTGCTGCAGGGCCTCGCCGGCTCCGCGAAGGCGGCGCTCGGCCTCAAGGACAACCCTGACTTCACCTCGCTGGCCGAGACCCCGCGCACCATCTTCAATGCGAACGTGACGCCGCAGCGCCGCGTCGCGACCCAGGCCACGAGCCTCGCGCGCATGAAGGCGATCGGCGCGGCGGCAGGCGGCAGCGTCAACGACGTGCTGCTGGCGGCCTGCGCCGGCGCGCTGCGGCGCTACCTGATCGAGATCGACAAGCTGCCGCGCAAGTCGCTGGTGTGCTCGGTGCCGGTAGCGCTGGCGCGCGATGCGAGCGAGGCGGGCGGCAACGCCATCAGCTTCGCGAATGTGCGCCTGGGCACCGACGTCGAAGACGTCCGCGAGCGCTTCGACCTCATCCGGCGCAGCAGCGTGGCGGGGCGCGAATACCTCAAGCAGATGACCCACACCGCGCTGATCGACTACACGGTGCTCATCAGCTCGCCGCAGATGCTCACGCGAGTTCCCGGCATCGGCGCTCGCGTGCCGCCGATCTACAACGTCATCATCTCGAACGTGCCGGGCCCGCGCGGCAAGCTGTATTTCCTCGGCGCGGAGATGGAGGCCTACTACCCGATCTCGGCGCTCGCACACGGCCAGGCGCTCAACATCACGGTGATGAGCTACGCCGGCGGCCTCTACTTCGGCTTTACCGCCTGCGCCGACCGCGTGCCGAGCGTGCAGCGACTCGCGGTGTACACGGGCGAGGCACTCGACGAGCTCGAGGCTGTGTTCGGCAAGGGTACGGCGGCGGCCGGCGCCAAGCCGAAGACCGGGCGGAAGGCGAAGCCGACGCGGCGCAAGTCGGCTTTGGCGACTCATGTGAAGACGATCCCCAGTGCCTCGAAGTCGGCACGGACCGCGAAGTCCGCTAAGGTTGCGAAGCAGTCGAAGGGCGCGGCAGCGGAGCGGTCGCCTCGAGCGCGGTCAGGCGCAGTCGCGGCGAAATAGCGGTGGGCTTCCCCGGCAAGTTTGGTTCGGCCGGTCTCTCGTGAACCATCAGGCGGAACAGAAGGGCCGTCCCATATCATCGCGGCGATGAATCCCGAGTCCCCGTCCCGCCGCGTCGAACTCGCCATCGTGGGCGCGGGCTTCGGCGGCCTGTGCCTCGCCATCAAGCTGCTCGAGGCGGGCATCTGCGACTTCGTGGTGCTGGAGAAGGGCGACGAAGTGGGCGGCACCTGGCGCGACAACACGTATCCCGGCGCCGAATGCGACGTGCAGTCGCACCTGTACTCCTACTCGTTCGAGGGCAAGCCGGACTGGAGCCAGCGCTATGCGGGCTGGCGCGAGATCCAGCAGTACATCCTCGAAACTACGGAGAAGTACGGCCTGCATCCATACATACGCTTCGGGACCGAGGTGACCGGCGCGCACTTCGATGTTGCGACGGCGCGCTGGACGGTGCGGCTCAGGGACGGCCGGACGCTCTCGGCGCGCCACCTCGTGCTCGCCACCGGGCCGCTGCACGTCCCGCAGGTCCCGCAGATCAAGGGACTCGATCGGTTCCAGGGCAAGGTGTTCCACTCCGCGCGCTGGGACCACGGCTACGACCTCGCCGGCAAGCGCGTCGCGTCGATCGGCACGGGCGGAAGCGCGATCCAGTACTGCCCCGAGATCGCGCCCGTCGTCGAGCGCCTGCACGTCTTCCAGCGGACCGCGGCCTGGGTCATCCCGCGCGATATTCGCCGGTACTCCGAGGGTGCGAAGCGACGCTTCGCCCGCTGGCCGTGGTGGCGCAAGCTGCATCGCGCGCGCCTGTACTGGACCAACGAGTCGCGCGTATGGCCGGTCTTCCACTCCGGCCTCTCGAAGGTCTTCGAGGCGTACGCGCGCTTCTTCATCCGCCGGCAGGTCAAGGATCCCGGGCTGCGGAGGCGACTGACACCCGACTACACCATCGGCTGCAAGCGCGTGCTGGTGTCGAACGAGTGGTTCCCGATGTTCCGCCGGCCGAACGTCGAACTCGTGACCGACGGGATCCGCGAGGTGACCGAGCACGGCATCGTCACCGAGGACGGCGTCGAGCGGCCGGTGGACTGCATCATCCTCGGCACCGGCTTCGTGGTAGACCCGCGCATCTACATGCGCGACTTCCCGGTCACCGGGTTGCCGGGTCACGCGCTCGCGCAGGACTGGAAGGAGGGCGCCGAGGCCTACTACGGCATCTCGGTCACCGGCTACCCGAACCTGCACCAGCTCGTCGGGCCCAACACGGCGCTCGGCCACAACTCGGTCATCTTCATGATCGAGTGCCAGGTGCATTACATCCTCGAGTGCCTGCGTGAGCTGAAAGCCCGCGGTGAAGATGCGCTGGTGGTGGATCCCGACGCGCAGGTGCGCTTCAACGAGCGGGTGCAGAAGGCACTCGAAGGCACCGTGTGGAGCTCGGGCTGCAAGAGCTGGTACCAGTCGGCCGAAGGTCGCAACTTCACCATCTGGCCTTGGTCCACCTGGCGATACTGGCTTGCTACGCGCAAGGTGCACGCGAAGGACTATCGCTTCATGCGCGCCGCCGGCTAGGGGCGCGCCGACTGCAGGCGAGGCCGCCGTGCGCGCCCGTCAGCCCCTGACCGCCGCCAGGATCTGCTCGAGCGCGGACGGATCCTCGATGGTCGTGAGGTCCCCCGGGTCCTGCCCCTCGCACAGCGCGCGGATCGAGCGGCGCAGCAGCTTGCCCGAACGGGTCTTGGGCAGCGCCGTCACGAAGTGCACGCGCGCCGGCCGCGCCACGGCGCCGAGCTGGTTGTCCACCAGCTTCATCACGTCGCCTTCGTGCGCGAGGCGCTTCTCGGGCGTGTCGATCAGGCTCGTGTCCTTGACGATCGCGAAAGCCATCGCCACCTGGCCCTTGAGCTGGTCGTGGACGCCCACGACCGCGACCTCGGCGATGTTGGGGTGCGAGGAGATCGACTCCTCGATCTCGCGCGTGCCGAGGCGGTGGCCCGCCACGTTGATCACGTCGTCCGTGCGGCCGAGGATGAAGTAGTAGCCGTCCTGGTCGCGGATGCCCCAGTCGAAGGTGGAGTACACCTGCTGCCCGGGCACGCTGTTCCAGTAGGTGTCGACGAAGCGCTGGTCGTCACCCCACACTGTGGTCATGCACCCGGGTGGCAACGGGCCGCGGATGGCGACCACGCCCTTTGTATCGGCGCCGACTTCCTCACCCGTGACTGCGTCGTACAGGCGCACGTCGTAGCCATACACGGGCACACCGGGCGAGCCGAACTTGCCCGGCAGCGCCTCGACGCCGGGCTGGATGGCGAGGATCGGCCAGCCGGTCTCGGTCTGCCAGTAGTTGTCCACCACCGGCTTGCCGAGGCCCTCGGAGATCCAGCGCGCGGTGGGCTCGTCGAGCGGCTCGCCGGCGAGGAACAGCAGCCGCAGCGAGGAGAGATCGTATTTGCGAAGGAACGCGGGGTCCTGCTTCTTCAGCACGCGGATGGCCGTGGGTGCGGAGAACATCGTCGTGACTTTGTACTTCTCGACGATCTGCCACCAGATGCCGCCATCCGGCCGGATCGGCGTGCCCTCATACATGATCGTGGCCATGCCGGCGATCAGCGGGCCATAGACGATGTAGCTGTGGCCTACCACCCATCCGATGTCGCTGGTGGCGAAGTAGGTCTCGCCCTTTTTGCCGCAGTAGATGAGCTTCATCGAGGCGGCGAGGGCCACGGCGTACCCGCCGGTGTCGCGCTGCACGCCCTTAGGCTTGCCGGTGGTGCCACTGGTGTAGAGGATGTAGCTCGGCTCGGAGCTCTCGAGCCACTCGCACGGCACCTCGTCGTTCATGTGCTCGGCTCGCAGCTTCGCGTAATCGACGTCCCGTCCCTCGACGCGCGTCATCCCGGCGAGGCCGCGGTCCACCAGCAGGACCTTCTCCGGCGGGTACTTCGAGAGGCGGATGGCCTCGTCTAGCAGGTGCTTGTACGGCACCGGCTTGCCGGCGCGGGATCCCGCGTCCGCGCTCACGATCAGCTTCGGCTTCGCGTCGTCGATGCGCGTGGCGAGGCTCACCGAGGCGAAGCCGCCGAACACCACCGAGTGGATTGCCCCGATGCGCGCGCAGGCGAGCATGGCGATGGTTCCCTCGGCGATCATCGGCATGTAGATGAGGACGCGATCGCCCTTGCCGACGCCCAGGCCCTTGAGGATCCCCGCCATGCGGTTCACCTCGCGGTGCAGTTGCCGGAAGGTGTAGGTCTTCTCCTGCCCGGTCTCCGTCGAGACGTAGATCAGGGCGGGCGAGTCGCCCAGCTCGGCGAGATGGCGGTCGACGGCGTTGTGGCAGAGGTTGATGCGACCGCCCACGAACCACCGGGCGAACGGCGGCCGCGAGTAGTCGAGCACCTGGCTGAACGGTGTGTGCCAGTCCACGAGCGTCGCCTGCTCGCGCCAGAAGCCGTCCGGGTCGTTGATCGAGCGGGCGTGCACCGTCTGGTTACGGCTCATGGCGATCTCCCGGGCTGTCCGCGATCCGGAATCTTCTACCGGCGCAGCGGGCCGGCGACCATTAGACGATCGATTAGCCTTGTCAGTCGGCCATCAACCGGTCGATGTGTGTCACCGCGCTGGCCGCCAGCGCCGCAAGCTCGTAGCCGCCCTCGAGCGTCGAGACGACGCGATGCTTCGCGTGGCGGGCCGCCACGCCACAGGCCACGTCCGTCACCCATGCGTAATCCGCCGTGCTCAGGCGCAGCTCGGCGAGGTCGTCCGCGGCGTGCGCGTCGAAGCCGGCGGAAATGAACAGCATCTGCGGCGCAAAGGCCTCGAGCGCGGGCAGCCAGTGCTCGCTGACGGCCTTGCGGAACACCTCGCTGCCGCTGCCCGGCGGCAGCGGGCAGTTGACGATGTGGCCGGGCACGGAACCGGGATTGCTGCCCGGGTACAGCGGATACTGGAAGCTCGAGCAGATCAGCACGCGTCGGTCGCCCCGGAAGATGTTCTCGGTGCCATTGCCGAGGTGCACGTCGAAATCGAGGATCGCGACCCGTTCGAGTCCGTGGGCCTCGAGCGCGTGGGCGGCGCCCACGGCCACGTTGTTGAAAAAGCAGAACCCCATGGCCTGCGCGCGCTCGGCGTGGTGCCCGGGCGGGCGGACGTTGCAGAACGCGCGGCGCACCGTCCCGTCCATCACGAGGTCGGTGGCGAGCACGTTCGCACCCGCAGCGCGCAGCGCGGCCTCGAGCGTGTCGGGGCACATGGCGGTGTCGGGGTCGACCCGCGCGTAGCCTTCGGCCGGAGACTGCGACGAGATGAACTCGACGTGCGAGCGCGGGTGCACCCGGGCGAGCTGCTCAACGGTCGCCCGCGGCGCTTCGTAGTGACGGAGGAAGTCGTACAGCTGCCGCACGTGCAGCAGCTCCTCGATGACGTCGAGGCGCGCCGGCTGCTCGGGATGGCCCGTGCCCATCTGGTGCAGGCGGCAGGCCGGGTGCGAAATGAAGGCCACGGGCATGGGCAGAGTCCGCCTGCGGTGATCCGGGATGAACGGCTGGGAGTATATCGCTAGCATGGACCGGGTCATCGGTGTCCATCGACCGTTACTCCCATGACCGCCAAACGTATCGCCGCCCTCATGAAGCCCGCCTCGGTCGTCCTCGTCGGGGCGAGCGACACCCCCGGGACACTGGGCGATGTCGTCCGCCGCAACCTTGCGGGTTCCGGCTTCGAAGGTCCGGTGCACTACGTCAACCTGCGCCACGAGTCGGTGGCCGGCCAGGTCGCCCATCGCAGCGTGCGCGACCTGCCGGCGCCGGTGGATCTCGCGGTGATCGTGACGCCGGCATCGACCGTCCCGGGCATCGTGGACGACTGCGGCGCGCGCGGCATCCAGGGCGCGATCATCGTCTCGGCCGGCTTCCGGGAGGGCGGGGCGGACGGTCTCGCGCTCGAAGCCGAGCTGCGCGAGCGGGCACGGCGCCACGGGCTGCGCTTTCTGGGGCCGAACAGCCTGGGCCTGATCCGCAGCGACCAGCGGCTCAACGCGTCCTGCGGTCCACGACCGACCTTGCCCGGGCGCCTCGCCCTGGTTTCGCAGTCGGGCGCCCTGTGCGCCGCCATCCTCGACTGGGCGCACACGCGCCGGGTCGGCTTCTCGACCGTGATCTCGACCGGGATCGGCTCCGACGTCGACCTCGGCGAGATCCTCGACTTCCTCGCCCGCGACCCCGGCACCGACAGCATCATGTTGTACCTGGACGGCGTCGGCGACGCGCGGCGGTTCATGAGCGCCTTGCGCGCCGCGGCGCGCGTCAAGCCGGTCGTGGTGATGAAGGCCGGCCGGCACGACGGCGAAGCGGAGGCGGAGTCCGCCTTCCACACGGGTGCGATCGTCGGCGCCGACGACGTGTTCGACGCCGCGATGCGCCGCGCCGGCGTGCTGCGCATCCGCGACTTCTCCGAGCTGTACACGGCCGCCGCCACGCTCGGCGCGGGCGTGCGCGTCGGCGCGCGACGGCTCGCCGTGGTCTCGAATGCGGGCGGCCCGGGCGCCATCGCCGTGGATCGCGCGAAGGACCGCTGGCTGCGGCTCGCCCGCCTCGCGGACGATTCCGTCACGCGGCTGCGGGCGCTGCTGCCGCCGAGCGGCGCTGTCGGCAATCCCGTCTACGTGCGCGCCGATGCGAGCGCCGCGCAGTACGCCGAGGCGGCCGGCGTCTGCCTGCAGGATCCGGGCGTGGACGTCGTGCTCGCGATCCTCGTGCCGCACGCGCTCACCGAGCCTGACATGATCGCCCAGGCGCTGCTCGAGGTCGCCGGTCCCAGGCACAAGCCGCTCTTCACCTGCTGGATGGGCGGCGAGGGCGTCGAGGCGAGCCGCCGACGCTTTGCCGGGCACGGTGTGCCGGGTTACGCCCGGCCCGAGGTCGCCGTGGACGCGATCGCTGCGCTCGCCCTGTACGCCTCGAACCAGCAGCAACTGCTGCAGGCGCCGGCACCGCTCGAGCCGGCCTCCGCGCCGGATCGCGCCACCGCTCAGGCCGTGCTCGACGCGGCGCTGGCGAACGGGCAGGAGTGGCTCGATCCTGCGGACTCGAAAGCCGTGCTCGCGGCGTTCGGCGTGCCGGTGGTGCACAGCCTGCCGGCGCACTCCGCCAGCGAGGCCGCGCGGGTGGCCGCCGAGGTGGGGTTCCCGATTGCCATGAAGATCCTTTCGCGGGACATCCCGCACAAGACCGACGTCGGCGGCGTCCGCCTCGGCCTCGTCGACGAGCGTGGCGTGCGCGACGCCTACGCCGCGATGCTCAAGGACGTGGCGCGCGCTCAGCCGGACGCCGAGATCGAGGGCGTCCTGATCGAGCCCATGTACCGCAGGCAGCACGTGCGCGAGCTCATGATCGGCGTGGTGCGCGACCCGGTGTTCGGGCCGGCGATCAGCTTCGGCCTCGGCGGACTGCTGGTCGAGGTGATCCGCGACCGCGCCGTGGCACTGCCGCCGCTGAACGCGTTCCTGGCCAGCGACCTCATCCGCCGCACCCGCGCGAGCCAGGCGCTCCTGCCGCTGCGCGGCGCGCCGGCGGCGGACGAGGGCGCGGTGACCGACATCCTGCTGCGCGTGTCGGAAATCGTGTGCGAGCTGCCCAACGTCGGCGCGATGGACCTGAACCCGGTGATCGTCACGGACGCAGGGGCCGTGGTGCTCGATGCGCGGATCGGCCTCGTGCCGACCGTCGCCGCGGCGCGTCCGTACGACCACATGGCCATCCACCCGTACCCGAGCTCGCTGAACGCGAAGGTCGAGCTGCCCGGCGGCGTGACGGCCAACATCCGGCCGATCCGCCCCGAGGACGCGGCGATCGAGAGCGCGTTCGTGCACGGCCTCTCCGAGCAGTCGAAGTTCCTGCGCTTCATGTTCGGGTTGCGCGACCTGACGCCGATGATGCTGTCGCGGTTCACGCAGATCGACTACGACCGCGAGCTCGCACTGGTCGCTGTGATCGACACGCCCGACGGCGAGCAGCAGATCGGCGTGGCGCGCTACACCGCGCTGCCCGACGGCGAGACTTGCGAGTTCGCGATCGTGGTGGGCGATGCGTGGCAGGGCAAGGGCCTCGCGCGGCGTCTGTTCGGGCTCCTCATCGAAGCGGCACGCGACCGGCGCCTGAAGGTCATGACCGGGGTCACGTTGCGCGAGAATTCGCGCATGATCGATCTGTCGAAGTCTCTCGGCTTCGAGACTCGCCGGGATCCCGACGATACCGAACTGGTGCTGATGACGCTGGCGCTGTAGCGCGTGGCGCCGGCCGTATTGCGGTCGCGGCGGTGCCAGCTGCATGCATTGACAGGCTCGCTGCGCGTGCGGCAATGTCGCGGCAATCACACAGAGGGGGGCGGACATGAAAGTACCTCGCGGAGTTCGTCGCCGATGCGTCGCTGCGATCGCCGGGGTGCTGCTGTTCCCGTGTCTCGCAGGCGCGATCGAAGTGGATGGCCTCAAGGATTTCGAGCCCCTGTACGGGCGCTACGCGCCCGCAGGCGACTGCTCGCGCCAGCCGCAGATCCTGGTGGACGCGGCCGGGTTCACCTTCGAAGTGAACGGCGCGAAGGAGCGGGCGACCCGCGTCGAGTTCGCGGCGAGCTATGGCGGGAACGACTACCAGGGCATCACCCAGTGGTTTTTCCCGTTCAAGAGCGCCAACGGCTGGCCGATCCTCATGGCATTCAATGCGAACGAGAAGCCGGGCACGCTGACCATCGATGGGAACGATGAGGGCTGGAAAGGCGGGCCGCCGCTCAGCGCGCGTAACCTGGCGCTGGTGAAGGGGTCACCCTACGGCCGATGCACGTGAACTGCCGCGATGCCGGCAGCGCGTTTATGCAGAATTTCTCGATCGACCGCATGAGCCGATTTGCAGGAGGGTATCCGATGCGCATGGCAATTCCGGTTGCGGCCCTGGTTCTCGCCTTCCCGGCACTGGCCAGCGCGGATGGCCAGCGTGCCGTGGCCGAAATGAAAGGCTGCACGAGCCCCGCGATCGCGGGCACGGCGACGCTCGTCGAGCAGGTCACCGCGGAAGGCGTGAAGGAAGTCACGGTCGAGCTGCGCGTGACCGGCCTCGCCGACGGCAAGCACGCCGTGCACATCCACGAGGTGGGCAGCTGCGAGCCCTGCGCGGCGGCGGGCGGTCACCACGATCCGGGCCCTTTCGGGCAGCCACGGCCCGATACGGCCAGTGACGACGTGCCGGCCGCCGACATCAATCACCCGTTCCACATGGGCGATCTGATCAACCTCGAGGTCAAGGACGGCGTGGGCACCCTGAAGCACACGACCAATCGCGTGACGCTTGCGCCGGGGCGCCTCGGCCTCTTCGATGCGGACGGCAGTTCGATCATCGTGCACTCGCAACAGGACACGTATTGCGACGAGGAATCGGATCTCAAGAAGGGCTGCGCGGGCGGCGCGCGCGATGCCTGCGGAGTCATTCGGCGCGTCGAGTGACCCAGCGCGCCGGGACAAGGGGAACGATTGGGCGACGCACTATCCTGAATTTCAGGATAGACAAATCGGGATAGTGCCGTTTATCTGGTCAATCTGCAGGCGTAACTTCACCTCCGCACGCAACGGAGGATCCAACCATGTTTACCTGCAAGACCTACGACAAGTTCACCACCCGCGTCCTGGCCGGCCTGGTGCTCGCCGTGACCATCGTGGTCGGTTCGCTGACCCACGCGGTGTCGAACGTCCAGACCTACATCTGAAACAGGTTACGCGACCCGGATGAGCAGCTTGCCCGCGACGTGACCGCGGCGTGAGGCCTCGATGGCGCGGTTCGTGTCCTTGAGCGCGTATTCGCCCGCAATCTCGCAACGCAGGCTTCCCTGTTCGACGTACCGGACGAGCTCGCGCATCGCGGGCTCGTTCGGCTGCAGCATGACTGCTCGGCGCACGAGACGCCCGAGGCGGTTCAGGACCGGATCGATGGTGTAGGTCGCCGCGCCTGGCAAGGTGCTGGCGTAGTGCCCGCCGCGCCGGAGCAGGCGGGCGTGGGTGCTGCGCGGCAGGCTGGGCACGCAGTCGAGCACGGCGTCGAATCCGCCGGGCCACTCGGTTGCCGGTGTCGTCCGGTAATCGATGAACGCGTCGGCTCCGAGCGAGGTCACGAAGTCGCGACGTCCCGTGCTGGCCACTGCGGTGACGCGAGCGCCGCGAGCTTTCGCGACCTGCACGGCGAGATGGCCGACGCCGCCGGACGCACCGTTCACGAGCACGCGCGAGTCGCGACCGACGTGCGCCAGGTCGCACAGCGTGACGGCCGTGATGCCGACGCAGGGCAGGGCCGCACCGAGGCGATGGTCGATCGAGGCGGGTCGCCGCGACACGAAAGGTGCCGGCACCGGCACGAACTCGGCGAACGTGCCCTGCGCGCGCTGGAACGGATCGATGAATCCCATGACCGGCTCGCCCAGCGACCAGCCCGCGACGCCCGGTCCGGTCGCGGCGACCTCGCCCGCGAAGTCCGAGCCCATGGTGCGCGGCAGGCCGCCCCGCACGAGCAGGCGGAAGCTGCCCGTCGCGATCTTCCAGTCCACGGGATTGAGACTCGCCGAACTCACGCGGATGAGCAGCTCGCCGGGCGCGGGCGAGGGAACCGGCACGTCCTCGACGGCAGGGCGAGTCGTCGGGCGGGCGGCGTGGTAGCGGCAGGCGCGCATGGGAGAATGCGGGAAAGCCGGGCGAGGATGGAGTGTCGGGATGCTGACACACGCGGCAGGAATCGTGCGGGGTTTCGTCGTCGGCGCCGCGATCGCGCTGCTGCTGTCGACCACGGGTTGCGGCGAGCGCGGCAACCCGGAGTCGCAGGTGCGCGCCGTGATCGCCGAGGCCGAGCGCGCTGCCGAGGCCCGTGATCTCGCCGGGCTGATGGCGCTCGTCTCGCCCGGGTTCCAGGACGGGCAGGGCGGCGACCGCGAGGAATTGAAGCGATCCCTGCGCGGTTACCTCGTCATGCACCCGTCGGTGCACCTGCTGACCCGCGTCGAGAGCCTGGAGTTTCCCTACGAGGATTACGCCCGCGTGCGCCTCACGGTCGGCACCCTCGGGCGCGAGTCGTCCGCGGCGACCGCATTCGATCTCGCCGCCGACGTGCACGACGTCGCCCTCGAACTCAGGCTCGAGGGCGACGACTGGCGGGTAGTGCGCGCCGCCTGGGGTTCCAGGCGGCGCGACTGATCAGAACGAGTACTTGGTGGTGAACTGCAGGCGGTTGAAGTCGCCGTCCGTGCCGTTCTCGAGCTCACGCTCCGCGTACCGGTACTCGGCGCCGATGTCGAGCTTCGGCAGCGGCGAGTAGAACACGTTGCCAAGCACGCTCCAGCTCGACTTGTTCGGGCTGTGGGCGTTGCTGGTGGCCGACAGGGAGCTGTCGTTGTCGTAGGACTGCAACGCGTAGGCCAAGGTGCTGCGCCAGGCGCCGCTCCCACCCCAGATGTGCCGGTAGGCGACGAAGCCGGCGTAACCGTCGACAGACTCGAGCTCGCCGTCGCTGTTCAGGATGGCGTCGTTCGCGAAGTTGAGGGCCACGTAGCGGCCGAGGTTACCGTACAGCGCCATCCAGCGGAGGTCGTCCTTGCCGATCATGAACTTGCCGGACACGCTGAGCGAGCCGGTCCATGTGCTGTCGTCGATTGGAGCGTTGATCCCCGTGGTGCTGAACTGCGCGGCGGTGGACTCATGCACCAGCTCGCGTACCAGGCCTGCGGCGGCGACGTGACCCCATGAGCCCTTCCACGCGTAACGTGCCGTGAGGTCGGGCATCCAGCCGTCGTCGGAGCTGAAGGAGCGCCCCGGCTGCGCCGCTGGCGGGACGGGCAGTGCACCGGCCGTGTAGGGCGTAATCGAGGTCTCGCGATTCTCGGCGGACAGCGAGAGGCCGCCCTTCGTCCAGCGCACCTGCGGCTGGCGAACGAAGGTCGTGCCGTCCGTCGTACCGATGAAGTCGGCGACCTCGGGCAGCGTGGCGACGTCCATGAAATTGGACCAGGTCTGGCCCACCAGCCAGCTGCGCCACTGCACGTACGCATGACGCAGCACGGGTGCGTAGGTGTTGCTGACGTTCTGGCTGCCGAGGGCCGAGCCGAAGAAGTCGATCTCAAAGCGGGTGCTGAGCTTGTCGCCGCCTTCAAGGATCGTGTCCGTGCCGAAGTTGACGCGCGACTGCTTCACGTGGGCATTGAGGTCGGTGCCCTCGTCGAGACCACCGACCGGGGTCTGGCCGGGAACGTAGAAATCACGTCCCGAGGCGCTGTCGCCCAGTTCACCGTCTGACGTGTTGGTGAAGTTGGCATCGGCCTTCACGAAGCCGGTGAGCAGGAACGTCGTGTTCGGCGCGGCGTTCGGCGTGATCGACACGCCCTGGATCGGGGCCTTGGCCGGCGCAGCGGCGGCCGTGGCGGCGGCCGGTGCGGGTGCGGGTGCCGGTGCGGCGGCTTTCTCGGCCACCAGCTGCTGTACCATCTTCTCGAGCTCGGCGACCCGCTTCTCGAGTTCCTGCTCCTTCGCGGTCTGCGCGAGCGTGGAGGCGGGCAGTCCGAACGCGGCGGTCGCGAGCGTGACCGCGATCAGTCTTCGCAGCTGAGTGCCATTGCGGCTGTTCCTGGGCATGGGCCATTCCCCCGTGTGTAGGCTCGGTGGATGCTGCACTCGCAGCCGCGAGTCTCGGTATTCGCCATTGGTCGTACGAGGCCGGCAGCCCGTTGTCACGCGGGTATATTCGCGGTCAGCATGACTCGGCAGATCATCGTCGCGGACGACCATCCGCTTTTCAGGGAGGCGCTCAAGGCGGCCGTCGGCCGGCTCGAGACCGCCACGCGCTTCGTCGAGGCCGACTCGGTCGCGACACTGCTGGTCGCACTCGAGTCCGAACCCGACGTCGATCTGCTGCTGCTCGACCTGAACATGCCGGGTGCGCAGGGCTTCAATGCGCTCGTGCACGTGCGCGGCAGCCGGCCGGACCTGCCGGTGGTCGTGGTGTCCGCCGACGACGACGCCCGGACCATCGCCGGGGCACTGCGCTACGGGGCGCAGGGCTTCATCCCGAAGTCGACCGAGGCAGGGCAGATCGGCCACGCCATCGAGGCGGTACTGGCCGGCGAGATCTTCACGCCGCCGGGATTCCACGCGCCGCGCGCCGAGCCCGGATCCGACGAGGACCTGCGGGTCGCGCGCCGGGTCGCCGAGCTCACGCCCCAGCAGTTCCGCGTGCTCGGCATGCTGTGCTCGGGACTCCTGAACAAGCAGATCGCCTACGAGCTCGACGTGTCGGAGGCCACCGTCAAGGCGCACGTCACGGCCATTCTCCGCAAGCTCGGCGTCGCCACCCGCACCCAGGCCGTACTCTCGGCCGGACGGCTCGCGGTGGACCGCTCCAGCGTGAAGCCCCCGCCCGAAGACGCGGAATGAATCAGGTGCCCGCGGCGGGCCGCTGGCTCGCCAGCGCGCCCATCAGGGCGCGCAACGCCGCAGGCTTCACGGGCTTGCGCAGCAGCCGGAATCCGAGTTCGCGCGCCCGCTCGCCCAGTGCTGCGGAGTGATCCGCGGTGACGAGCGCACCGATCGGCGGCGCGGCACCCGTGCGGCACAACTCGAGCAGCAGCGCGAGACCGTCGTCGTCGCCGTCGGCAAGGCGGTAGTCCGCGAGCACGACCGCCGGATGCTCGCATGCGGCGAGTCGCCGCGCCGACGCGGAGTCAGTGGCCGTGACCACCCGCACGCCCCAGCGAGACATGAGTGCGTCCATTCCCGAGAGGATCTCGGGCTCGTTGTCCACGCACAGGACGGTGACGCCCACGAGACTCGACGGGGCCGGCGCCACGGGCTCGGGCGCCGAGCCCGCCGGTACGAGTGGCGCCGGCTCGCCCACCGGCACGCGGACGCGGAACACGGAGCCGCGTCCGGGCGCCGAGCGCAGGCCCAGTTCGAGGCTGAGCAGGCGCGCGATGCGGTCGCAGATGGACAGCCCGAGGCCGAGACCCTGCTCGCCCCAGGGCGAGACGCGGTCGAGGCGGCGGAACTCGTCGAAGATCGCCTGCTGGTGCTGCTCGGCAATCCCCGGGCCCGTGTCCCAGACCTCGATGTCGATCGAGGCGCCGCGCCGCCGGCAGCCGACCAGCACGCCGCCGCGCTGCGTGTAGCGCAATGCATTCGAGATCAGGTTCTGCAGCACTCGGCGCAGCAGGACGCGGTCGCTGCGGACGCGGCACGGCGGATGCGTGACGCGCAGGCGCAGCCCGCGACGTTGGGCCAGAGGCGCGAACTGGCGCTCGAGTCCCTCGAACATCTCGGCCAGGTCGAAGTCCGCGATCTCCGTGCGCATGGTGCCGCTCTCGAGTCGCGCGATGTCGAGCATGTCGTCAAGCACTTCCTCGGCGGCTCGCATCGAGCTGTCGATGCGAGCTGCGAGCGTCTTCACCGTGTCGTCCTCCGCGCGTTCCTCCAGCGCCGAGGCGAACAACCGTGCGGCGTTGAGCGGCTGCAGCAGGTCGTGGCTCGCGGCCGCCACGAAGCGGGTCTTGGTGGCGTTCGCGTCCTCGGCGAGCCGCTTGGCGGCGCGCTGCGCCTCGAGCGCCGTCTCCAGCTCGTGCGTTCGGTCGGCGACCCGCTGCTCCAGCGTCTGCGTCGCCTCGCGCAGCGCCTGCTCGGTCTGCTTGAAGTCGGTGATGTCGGTGTAGGTGCTCACGTAGCCGCCGTCGGGCATGGGGCGGCCCTGGATCTCGTACACGCGGCCACTGCGTCGCGTGCGCTGGATCACGTACGCGCTGCCCGAGCGCATGTGCGCCAGGCGCTTGTCGACCTCGATCTCCGGATCGGTGTTGCCGAACTCGCCGCGCTCGGCATTCCAGCGGATCAGGTCCGCGACGGGTCGGCCCACGTACACCATGCCTTCCGGGTACCCGAACATCTCGAGATAGCGCCGGTTCCACGCGACGATCCGCGACTCCGCATCGGCCACTGCGATGCCCTGCGAGACGTTCTCCATGGTCGCCTGCAGCAGCTGCCGGTTGAAGCGCAGCTCCTGCGAGGTCTCGTCGAGCAGCTCGGCCACGTCCTCCGCCGCGATGCCGCGGCCGCGCAGGGCGTGAGTGAACATTAGGCGCGCCGACGACGCGCCGATCGCGCCGGCAACGACGCGCTCCATGGACTGCAGCAGGCCGCGGTCGGCCGGCTCCCCCGGTCGGGGCATGGGTCGCCCGGCCTGTCGGCAGTAATCCTGCAGCGCGGACTGCGCCGTGTCCGCGCCGAGGATGCGCTCGGTGACGGCGAGCAGGTCGCCCACGCGAGCGCCGCCCGCATCCGCAACCCCCGGCACCGGCAACGCACCGCGCAGGAAGGCCGTGGCGGTCATGCGCTCGCGCAGCGAAAGGCCGCGCAGGCGCGAGACGACCACCATCGCGAACACGTTGCTGCCAGTGGCGAGTGCGACTCCGGCCAGTAGCGGAGTGCCGACGAACGCCCCCACGCCGAAGGTCGGCAGCAGCAGGGTGTAGATCCACACGACGTAGCCCGCGCTGAGACCCCAGAACACCCCGTCGCGCGTCGCACCGCGCCAGTACAGGCCCGCCAGGATCGCCGGTGCGAACTGCGCCACGGCGGCGAAGGCCAGCAGCCCGATCGAGGCGAGGCTCGCGGGCGTACCGGTGCGGCGATGGTAGCCATACGCCAGCACGGCCAGCAGCACGATCGCCACGCGCCTGAGCCAAAGCACGAGGCGCCGGACGTCGGCGCCCGTATCCGGGCCGAGCCAACTGCTGCGCCACAGCGCGGGCATCACGAGGTCGTTGGTGATCATGGTTGCGAGCGCGATGCTCGAGACGACCACCATCGCCGTGGCCGCCGACAGGCTGCCGAGGAAGACGAGGATCGCGAGGCCGACCTCGCCGTGCGCCATCGGCAGGGTGAGCACGAAGGCATCGGGCGGGTGGCGCTCGCCGAGGCCCGCCCCGAGGCCGGCGAGCACCACCGGCACCACGCACAGCGAGAACACCGCGAGGTAGGCGGGGAACAGCCAGCGCGCCTTGCGAAGGTCGGCTGGGTCGGCGCATTCGACCACGCCGACCAGGAACTGCCGCGGCAGGCACACTATCGCCGCGGCCGCGAGCAGGGTCGAGGCTGCAAACGACGGACTCGCGAGGTCCTGCAGGTCGCCGAGGCGGGTGGCGCTGATCGGGGGCGCCTGGTCGAGATGCAGCAGTGCGAACACGCCGACCGCCACGAACGCGAGCAGCTTCACGACGGACTCGAAGGCGATCGCCACCATTACGCCTTCGTGGTGCTCCGTGGCATCGAGGCGGCGCGTGCCGAACAGCACGGCGAACAGCGCCATCAGCAGGGCGACCCACAGCGCCGTATCCGCATACCAGGCCGGGTGCGCGCCCTCCGACCCCGTGAGCACGTCGATGCTTGCGCCCACCGCCTTGTACTGCAGCGACACGTAGGGCACGGCGGCGGTGAGCGCAATTACCGTGACCAGCGCCGCGAGCGCCGGGCTCTTGCCGAAGCGAGAGGAGACGAAATCGGCGATCGAGGTGACGTTGTGCGCGCGGGCGACGGACACGAGCCGCACGAGGAAAGGCTTGCCCACGAGGAACACCAGCGCCGGACCGAGGTAGATCGGCAGGTACGACCACCCGTCACGCACGGCGGTGCCGACGGCGCCCAGGAACGTCCAGGTGGTGCAGTACACACCGAGCGCGAGCGCGTACACGTACGGCCGCCAGCGCGCCCGGCCCGGGTAGATGGAACGACGCTCGCCGAAGAAAGCCACCGCGAACAGCAGCCCGAGGTAGGCGACAGCAAGCACCGAGAGGAACAGCCCGGAGACCATGGACGGACTGTAACGGACGCGCGGTGCGTGAGGCCATGCCCGTCTTCTCGTACAATTCGCCGCCCCCGCCCGCTGCGCCCAAAGGATTCCGCTGCCATGCTCGATGCCAAGCTGCTCCGCACCGATCCCGACGCGATCGCGCGCAACCTCGCGCGCCGCGGCTTCGTGCTCGACGTGGAGCGCCTGCGCGCCCTCGAGGAGCGCCGCAAGTCCGCGCAGGTGGCGGCCGACGAGACGCGCGCGGCGCGCAATGCACACGCCAAGAAGGTCGGCATGGCGAAGGGCAGGGGAGAGGACATTTCCGCGCTGCTCGCCGAGGGCGAGGAACTCGCCCGCCGGTTGACGGGCCTCGAGCAGGAGCAGGCCGCCGCAACGGCCGAATTCGACGAGGTGGTGCTCGGGCTGCCGAACACGCTTCACGACAGCGTGCCGGATGGCCGCGACGAGTCGGCCAACGTCGAGCTGCGCCGCTGGGGCACGCCGCGCGAGTTCGACTTCACGCCGCTCGATCACGTCGCGATCGGCGAGAGGCTCGCGCAGATGGATTTCGAGGCGGCGGGGAGGATCTCAGGCGCGCGCTTCGTGGTGCTGAAAGGCGGCGTCGCGCGGCTGCACCGGGCACTGATCCAGTACATGCTCGACCTGCACACGTCGCAGCACGGCTACACCGAAGTCTATGCGCCATACCTCGTATCGCGACAGGCGCTGGTCGGGACCGGGCAATTGCCCAAGTTCGAGGCCGACCTCTTCCGCGTGGTGAGCGGCGAGTCGGAGTACTTCCTGATCCCGACCGCCGAGGTGCCGGTGACCAACCTCGCGCGGGAGTCGATCCTCGAGGCCGGCACGCTGCCACGCCGGTATGCGGCGCACACGCCATGCTTCCGCTCCGAGGCGGGTTCCTACGGCAAGGACACGCGCGGGATGATCCGCCAGCACCAGTTCGAGAAGGTCGAGCTGGTGCAGATGGTGCGGCCAGAGGACTCGTACGCGGCGCTCGAGGAACTCACCGGCCACGCCGAGCAGGTGCTGCAGGGTCTCGGGCTGCCGTACCGTGTCGTGGCGCTGTGCGGCGGCGACGTGGGCTTCGGCAGCACCAAGACCTACGACCTCGAGGTCTGGCTGCCTGGGCAGCAGAAGTACCGCGAGATCTCCTCGTGCAGCAATTACGAGGCGTTCCAGGCGCGGCGCATGCAGGCGCGCTGGCGCAACCCCGCGACCGGCAAGCCCGAACCCCTGCACACGCTGAACGGATCGGGCGTCGCAGTGGGGCGCGCGCTTGTCGCGGTGCTGGAGAATTACCAGCAGGCGGACGGCAGCGTGGTCGTTCCGGACGCCCTGCGGGCCTACATGGGCGGCGTCGAGCAAATCGGCTGAGGGCGGATCGGGCGCGACGGATCAATGGGCGCTGGCGTCGCGGCGCCGCGCGGGAGCACGATAGCGCGGACTCGGAGGACGAAAAACATGCTTTGGACCACTGTGCTGAAAATGTCCGCTCTCGCGCTCGCGACGGGTGCGCCGTCGTGGGTGGCGGCGGAAACCGTCCGTACGGGCGACGTGATGCAGGGGGTCCCGGTGATCTCGAAACTCGACGTCGCCGACCTCGAATCCGGGAAGACGCACCGCTTCATGTTCCAGGGCGCAGAGATGGGAAGCGGCCAGTACTGGCACGTGCCCATCGCCGTCGCGAAGGGCGCGCGACCCGGCAAGCGCGTGCTGCTCGTCGCTGGTGTGCACGGCGATGAACTCAATCCGATCGGCGCGCTACAGGAGATATTCGCGCGACTTGATCCCGCGACGCTTTCGGGCTCGGTGATCGGCGTTTTCGGGCTCAACCGGCCGGGTGTCGAATACGTGACGCGCAGCTGGCCGACCGTCGATCTGGGCAAGACGCTGATCAACCCCAACCGCGTCTGGCCCGGCGTCAAGGACGGCAATACCGTCGAGCGCCATGCGTGGCTCTTCATGGAGAACGTGTTCAAGGGCAATGCCGACATCGGCGTCGACCTGCACACTGGCGGGAACGGCATCGACTTCGCATTGTTCGTCTTCGCCAGTCCCGACGCAGAGAGCCAGCGCATCGCCGAGCTGTTTCCGGTCGACCAGATAATGACCAGCCCGAGCTTCCCCGGCACGCTGGAGCACGGCCTGAACGAGGCCGGCATCCCGGCGGTGACACTCGAGATCGGCGGTCCGCGCGGCTTCGATTCCCGGATGATCCAGGCAGGAGTGATCGGGGCTGAGAACCTGTTCAGCCACTATGGAATGAGCGGTAAGCCGCTCGGACAGACCGCGAAGGATGGCAACGTCTACCGCGGCAACGACCTGCACGACATGTTCGCCGACGCGAGCGGTTTCGTGACGCTCCTGGTCGGGCTTAACGACGAAGTGCGAAAGGGGCAGAAGGTGGCGATGCAGCGCAATGCCTTCGGGGATGTCGTCCACGAGTACGTGGCGACCGTTGATGGGCGGGTTGCGATCATCGGCACGGACGCCGTGCGGGAGCGCGGGGTCGATGTGGTCAGCCTGATCGTCAACACCCCGGCGTGCGCGCCGCAAGGATGCGGTCATGAGGGGGATGAGCGATGACGAGTCGCCTGAAAGTAAAATGTGATTTGATGGAGAGGTGGCAGAGCGGTTGAATGCACCGGTCTTGAAAACCGGCGTCCCCGCAAGGGGACCGTGGGTTCGAATCCCACCCTCTCCGCCAATCAATTCAGTCGATGCGGATTGTGAGTGAATCAGGGCGATCCGGAGATCGGCGCAACTGTCAACATCGGCCACCCAGCAGGAGCCACGGAAAATGCTGGCAGCGGCACTGCGTGTACACCAGGTGCCGTATGCCAGGGGCGCCATACAGTGGGCGGCGCGGAGTCTCGGCTTCTGAGGCAGCGAAGCTCGTTATGAGTCCAGCAACAAGCACTCATACCTCGACTGCGGATCGATCCCGATACGGTTCAGGACGTCGATGGCAACGGATTGCAGCAAGCCGGCTCAAATTCTTGTGCACATCTTGACTTGCGGCACCGCTCCTTGTTTCAGTCGAACCAAGTGCCAACTGGGAAGTACGCGCACAAGACGAACTGGAAAGAGAGGGTTTGCGGATAACCTCGACCGGGATGATTTTTCAGCCGCATCGAGGCGTGAGGCGCCCGCCACCCGGACTGAACTGAGTTTGGCACGTGAAAGGGAAGATGCGATGGACAAGAACTCAATCAATCTCGCATTTTTTTCGGTCACGGCTGCGGCGGTGATTATCGCGGTGACGGCTATTCCAAGCCAGGCATTCGGCTTCACTGTGCAGATTTTCTCGCCGGCCAATCACTCGGCAGACACCGCCGCCATGGATGCGATGCTCGGAATACAAGGGCTGACGATCGAAGACTTCGAGGACGTGAGCCTCGCTCCAGGACTGCAAGTTGCGACGAGCGCCCCGGATTCCGGCCCACGGGCGGTGCTGCCACAGCTGTATTTCGATGGTTCAGGGTTTTTTACGGAGAACTCATGGGCGGGCCGTGGAGCGCTTGTGAATACGACTGACAATGTTGTCTGGTGTTCGCCAGCCCTTTGTGATCTGAGCAATATTGCAGCCCGTATCACATTCACCGTTCCGGGAGTGAGGCGATTCGGCGTCGGCCTCGGCAATTTTCAGGGAGACCTACGGGACCACGCGCTCTTCGTCAATGGCATAGAGGAGGTGGCGCGCTTGGAGTCGCTGCCAGGCTTCGTCAGCGGCATCAATGGGCGAAATGGGTATCTTGTCGTTTCGGCCGGACCAGGCGCAACCATCGATTCTGTTTCCATCGAGGTTCGCGCCAATGGTGCTTCCGAACCTGTTTGCTGCGGTGACGGGGACGGCCTGATCTTCGACCATGTTGCATTTGGTGATCCGGGCGAGCTCAGCGCCTTGACTCTGAGCAACTCGATCGTGGCAGGCTGCAAGAACGTTACAGGGAGGGTCACATTGTCGGCTGCGGCGCCGGCAGGCGGAAGGATTGTGACATTGGCAGACACACTTGCGTCGGCCACAACGCCAGTCACGGTGAGCGTGCCGGCGGGAGCGATGACAAGGACCTTCACGATCAGGACGCTTCCCGTCAGTGCAACGGAGACAGGCACCGTGAGCGCGACACTCGATTCAAAGACACTGGAACATGCGCTCTCGGTTCGACCAATCGGGATGCGGTCGGTGACGCTGGCACCGACTCCGGTGGTCGGAGGCCAGCCAGTGACCGGCAAGGCGATGCTCGAGTGCAAGGCGGGACCGGGGCCGATCGCGGTGAGTTTGTCGAGCAGCAACGCGGCAGTGGCGAGCCCCGTCGCGGCGAGCATCGTAGTGCCGCAGGGCCTGCAATCGGCCAACTTCGACGTGACGACTAACGCGGTGCAGGCCAAGAGCTACGCGACAGTCGCGGGTACGGCCAACGGCATCACGAAGTCGAAGAAGCTGGCTGTCAACGTGGCCGCGGCGGTGATCCCCACGAGCCTCAGGTTCGGCAGCATCCCAGTTGGTCAGACCAGTGCCCCGCTCAGTGCCACGCTGACGAACAGGGGCGCGTTGCCGTTCGCGGTAAACGGCATCAGCCTGACGGGCGCGGCCGCCTCCTGGTTCGCCCAGACGAACAACTGCCCGGCCAGTTT
>Ga0102851_10000128_pt1 | contig 31810 bp, 27 predicted proteins | sample Mud3Dept3metaG_FD_79558 | JGI IMG/M metagenome (GOLD analysis project Ga0102851, IMG submission 79558) | Freshwater wetland microbial communities from Ohio, USA, analyzing the effect of biotic and abiotic controls - Mud 3 Core 4 Depth 3... | ecosystem: Environmental > Aquatic > Freshwater >... | reverse complement strand
TTATTTCTGAAAAGGTTTTATTTTTCAGTGGGTTCTACGAATCAAGGCAGTTCCCTAAGGCCCAATTGTCCCCTGCCCGGGCAAAAAAGCATTCGCCTCGCCAAAAAAGGCGGTGGTTCCTCTATTCCCGATGCGGGCTTCCGCCGTTTCAGCCCGGTGACCCCTTTGTCACCGCGTCTCTTTGTGGAAACGAAGAGGGGAGAACTTAGAAGGTTTCTCCCGGCCCTTTTAGGCTTCGGCGGCTGCTTTCTTGCCCGGGCAACAAGAAAACGGGTCTGAACGACCCACTAATTTGAAGATGATTCCAATATAATTTCTTTTTCTCTTCTTGCGCCGTCTCCTTCTTCCATTTCTTGAAAAATCGCGAAGTACTTTCGACCATTTTCATTGTTTCTGAAAACGCAGATCCCCACCCACCATCGTCGCCTCAACCGATATATCCTTGATTTTTTCCGGATTTACCGTGGTTGGATCTTCCGCCAAGACGACCAGATCGGCCAGCTTTCCATCTTCGATAGATCCCTTTATTCTATCCTCGAAAGAGGCATAGGCCCCGTTCAGGGTGTAGCAGCGCAGGGCTTCCTCCGGGGTGATTTTCTCCTGGGGAGCGTAGTCCTGGCCGGTTCGGGTCTTCTGGTTCACGGCCGCGTGTATTCCCAGGAGGGGCGCGCCGCTTACCACGGGGCGATCGGAGCTGAAGGCAATGGGAATATTATTTTTCAGGAGGCTTCGGAAAGGTTTGAACTGAGAACATTTTTCCTTCCCAAGCTGGCGAAACCAGTTGTCGGCCAATTCCCAGATGAATCCCGGCTGGAGGACAGGAACGACACCCAATCGCTTGATCCGCTCGAACATCCGCGGGAGAACCATGGTGGAATGTTCCAGCCTGAATCTCGGATCCTGGCGGAGTTTCAAGTTTGATGCCGCTTCGAAGGCGTCCAGGCAGACGTCGATGGCCCGGTCGCCGATTCCGTGAATGGACAGCTGCCATCCCAGGCTATGAACGAGCGAGGCGAGCCTGGCCAGTTTTTCCGGCTCCACGACGAAAACCCCGCATCCCCGGTCATTAGGATCGACCCCGTAGGGCTCGTAGGTCACCGCCGTTACGGTGCTGAAAGCCCCGTCAACAATGATCTTAAAGGGGCCGATTCTCAATCTTTCATCCCCCAGACCTGAGCGAATTCCCAGTCCCAAAAGTTTGTTTTTCGCTTCTTTCAGGGATTCATCGAATCGGGAATAGTCAAAGACCGCCTCGCTCCAAACGGCCAAATTGTGCCGGACCCGGAGGACGCCCCTCTCTACCGCCTCCTGATAAGCGGCGATTTGGAGGGGGATATCGTTGATGCCAACGCCGGCTTCCATGGCGCTGGTGATCCCCTCGGCCAGAAATCGCCGGCCGGCGCCTCCTAAAGCCGTGACCAAGTCTTCAAACCCAGGCTTAGGTATATGGTCTTCCACTAATTTCATGGCCGGAAACTCGAAGAGCATCCCTGTCAGCTCCCCCGTCTCTACATCCTTTCCGATCTTCCCTCCCGCCGGGTCGGAGCTCTCCTTGGTTATTCCGGCTTTGTTCAGGGCCAGGGTGTTCACCGCCAGCGCGTGAGCCGAGGTGTGGCGCAGGCTCACCCAATGCTTCGGGGCCGCCCGGTCCAGATCTTCGCAGGTGGGGTGTCTTTTTTCCCTGAGCTCGTTTTGGTTGTAACCAACCCCGATGATCCAGGTCCCTTCCGCCTGCCGGCCGGCCCTCTCCCTGACCAGCGCGACGATCTCTTCGATGGACCCAGCTCTGGTCAAGTCGATGGCGCTCAGTCCCAGCCCGAACATCAGGGTATGGTTATGGGATTCGATGAACCCGGGAACCACGGTCATTCCCTTTAAATCCCAGACCCGCGTTTTCTTGCCGATAGCCTGTTTGACTTCGTCATCCGTCCCCACGCCCAGAAATCTGCCGTCCCTGACGGCCACTCCCTGGGCCCGGGGGTTTTTTTCATCGATGGTAATCACCTTCCCGCCATGGAAGACAAAATCCGCATCCACCATCATTCCCATAGACATTTCCTCCGTTCAGGGCTCTCCGCCCGGGATCCTAGACCGCTGCTTCCTTCCCGATTTTCCCGCCGCGCCGGGAGCGCAGGTACAAAACCCCAAAGAGCAAAGCGCCCAGCGTCTGGGCGACGATAAAGGAAAAAAGAGCTTTTTGATAGCTTCCGGTCCGGTCAAAGACCCACCCGGCGTAAATGGGCGAGGCAAAGGTTGCTATTCCGTAACCGACCGCCATGATGCCCCTGAGGGTTGCATAGCTTCGGCGGCCGAATAAGTCCCCAATCAAAGCCCAATTCAAAGGAATGGTTCCCGCCGTTACCGCCAACCCGATCGGGAAGGCGAAAAGGGCGTCGCCGGGCTGGCTTAAGATTAAAACGCTCATCGCCACGACCGTGGGCAGGACCCCGAGGGAGCACAAAAGCGCCTTGCTCCAGCGATCCCCCAACCAGCCCGTTGCCAGGGTTGTCCCAATGGAACAGAAGGCAAAAAGGCTCACCAGATAGGCGGCGGCGGCCTCGCTCATTCCCTTCCAGGCAAGAAGGGGAACAAAATGGATAATCAGCGCCACCGTAACCAGGATGCGCAGGGAGATAGCCGAGAACAGCAACCAATAATTTAAGGTGTGCAGGGCCTCGCGTACGGAAAAATCGGCCGGGTCGAGACGGTTTGTAGGAGTACCCTCTTCCTGGTCCTTGGGATCCTGGGGCGGGCGTCCATCCGGCTGAAGCCCGATTTTCTCCGGGCAGCGGTAAATGGGAATGGCCGCGGGAATGGCCACGCCCATGATGAGCAGTCCTCCGATCACCGCCCCCACGCGCCAGCCGAAATTCAGAATCAAATAAGACAGAAACGGAGCCATGATCATCCCGCCGATGCTGGAAGCGGCCCCTACCGCAGCGAAGCCAAAGCCGCGGTGACGGATGAACCACGAGTTGACAAGCGCGTAGACGGGGTGAAAGAAGCCCGCGTTATAGCCCAGGGAGACGATAAAAATATAGACGAAAAAGAAGGAGAGGAAACTGTTCACCGTCGAGAGGATGATGAGTCCGATCCCGGCCGTGGCCGCTCCTCCGATAATCACCACCCGCGGGCCGAACCGGTCGATAAGATAACCGATCAGAGGGCCTTCCATGCCCCCTTCCAGCCGAGCGGCCCCGTAAAGCAGCGAAACCGACGCGCTGCTGAGTGCAAGATCGCGTTTCAAGGGCAGGAAGAAAACGGTGAAACCGTGATACAGGACCCCCGAGCCCACCGCCAGGATGAGCGACCCGAGAACAAGGAGCCACCAGCCGAAAAAAACGTTGGCGGGGATCAGGCTGAGGGGAAAGGATCTTCTTTCGGGGTTTCGCATAATAAATATAATCATAGATATTCCCTTGCCAGAGATCAATCTCTTAATCGATGAGATATCGCCAGAAGTCGGCTGAATGACATTTCCTCTGTGGGGCGCGATGTCTCGCGCTTGATAACGGGCGAGCACAGCGCAGCGCTCCCCTGCCATGAGAGACGATTTCTTTGAAACCTTTCAAATTGACTGCTGACTCTTCTTGCCAAATGTGGTAGAAAAGGGAGGCTTTTCAGCGAGAAAAAGCCCTGAAACCTCGGGGCGGTTGGAAAGGGCCCCAAACCCACGGGAGGTCTTATGGAGCAGACGACGGCTGTCGGGAAATTAAAAGGATTGATCGGACAGGTGGTTGGAGTGAGCGATTGGGTTTTGATCGATCAAAAACGGATCGACCAGTTCGCCGAATGCACCGACGATCACCAATGGATCCATGTGGATGTCGAAAAGGCATCCCACGGGCCTTTTGGCAAAACGATTGCCCATGGATTCCTGACTCTCTCCTTGATTTCCGCGATGAGCAAATGCATCCAGACGCCTTTCGACAAGTCCGACGTGGCGATGAGCATCAACTATGGGCTCAATAAAGTCCGGTTCCTCAACCCGGTGCCTGTGAATTCCAAGATCAGGACCCGGGTTAGCCTCGCCGGCGTGGAGGAAAAGACTCCCGGAAGGGTTCTCCTTACTTACAGCCATTCCATCGAAATCGAAGGTCAGACCAAACCGGCCTGCGCGGCCGAATCCCTCGCTATGGTTTTTCTGAAATAGGTGGGTCGGCGGCGGTTTTTATAAACTCAGGCCTTTAAGCGCATTCAAGGTACTTAAGATATTTCTTATGGACTTCTGGATTATCGTCCTTCTTGGCGCCCTTCTCCTAATCATCCTCTTATCGCTGTGGCACAATGCCAGGCAGTTTCGGGAGATCCGCGACCGCGAGGAGAAGAATCCGGCTTTTTTTCTCCTGCAGCAGCAGATCGACAACCTGCGCGACCAGGTGGGAAGAAGCCTGGATGGAAACGTCCGGCTTGTCAACCAGCAACTTGCAGCTTTATCCGAGCAAGTCACCGGCCAACTGAATGCCGTTTCCTCCCGGATGAGCGAGCAGGTGGGTACCGGCCTGGGCCTGGTCCAGAGGGCCAGCCAGCATTTCGGGGAACGGGTGCAGGAAGTTCAGTCCCGTCTCGCCCAGCTGGATGAAGCCAACAAGCGGATTCTGGAAGTGGGGCGTTCCCTTTCCAGCCTCCAGGAGATTCTGCGCGCCCCGAAAGTGCGCGGCGGATTGGGGGAGTTTCTGCTCGGGGACCTCCTGGCCCAGATCATGCCTGCCGAATTTTTCACCCTCCAGTATTCCTTCAGGAGCGGCGAGCGGGTGGATGCCGTGATCCGTTTAAGCCAGGGGCTCGTGCCGGTGGATGCGAAATTTCCCCTGGAGAATTTTCAGAAGGCGCTCCTGGCCCAGGATGAGGCGGGCAGGAAAAGCTTTCTCAAGCTTTTCGCGGGGGATGTGAAGAGGCATGTGGACGCCATCGCCAATAAATATATCCTCCCCAGCGAGGGCACCTGCGATTTCGCCCTCATGTATATTCCGGCCGAGAACGTTTATTACGAAGCTTTCATAAAGGATGAGGTCTTCGGGGAGGGGAAAACACTTCGCGAATATGCCTTTGCAAAGCATATCATCCCCGTTTCCCCCAATAGCTTCTACGCTTATTTGCACACGATTCTGCTGGGCCTGCGCGGCCTGAGGGTGGAAGAGCGGGCCCGGGAGATCATCGCCCATCTGGGAAGCCTTCGCGGCCAGATGATGAGATTTCAGGAAGAATTCAGGAAGCTGGGAAGGCACCTGGAGCAATCGCAAGGAAGCTTCGACTCGGCCCATCGGCAGCTGGAAAAGCTCGGCGACCGCCTCGCGGCCGTGGAAACCCCGCACTTCCTGCACACCGACGAAGAGCCTGAGGAAAAAAATTCTCTTCAACCATAAAAATTTTTCACCACCGAGGGCACAGAGAACACATAGTTTTTTGACAAAATACAAGAAGGATATCTTCGTAAAAGGCAATTGGATCGTCGCCCCGCTTACGCCCGATTTCCGAATCCAGCCGAAGACTATACTTAAGGATAATTGAGTCTTTACTTAAATTTTCCTCTGTGCTCTCTGTGTCCTCGGTGGTGAGATTTTTTTTAAGATCCTTTAGGATCGCGTTTGGTGGCGTACCATTCCAACTGGCGGAAGATTCCTCTCAATATCGCCACGTCCCTGTCCGAGAGCCCTGCCCTTCCGAAAATGCGCCTCAGGGTATGCATGATCCGCTTGGGGTTATTGACCTCCAGGAACCCGATCTTCAGCAGAAGCTCTTCCAGGTGGGCATACATTCCTTCGGTTTTCTTGAACTCCGCGGGCTTTGTGTCCGGACCGGAAATCCCGGCTCCTTTTTCCGAAAGGGCGAGGCCGGCCACAAAGAGCTCGTAGCAGAAAACCATGACCGCCTGCGCCAAATTCAAAGACCGAAGTCCTTCATGAGTCGGCATGGAGACCAGGGCGTGGCAGGGCGCGAGATCCTCATTGGTCAGGCCTCTATCTTCCGGTCCGAAAATAATGGCCACGGGAACTGTCTGTGCGTGCTTGAGGATCTCGGGGCAGATTTGCCGCGGGTGGAGGAAGGGACCGCGGTTTCTTCCTTTCCGGGCCGAAGTCCCGGCGATCCAACGAAATCCCTTTAGGGCCTCTTCCAGATTGGGGAAAACTTCGGCCTTCTCCAGGATGTCCCGGGCAGATGTGGCCATCATGCGGGCTTCTTCAGAAAGCTGATCCTGTTCCGGGGAAACCAGGATCAGTCTCTTGAGCCCCATATTCTTCATGGCCCGGCCCACGGAGCCGACATTCCCCGCATACCGGGGTCTTACCAGGATGATGGCGATATTGTCGAGAGGATTCACAGGCTGGGTTAAAAAGAGGTTGAAAAGAATACCGTCATTTTGAATTTTTCAATTGGGATTCGTGGATTCTAACATTCTCAACTCTTCACTCGCCTTTTGCCCACTCGCGATAGATCTGCATTTCAACTTCCCCGAAAAACTTTTCGTATTGCTCTTTTCCCAAAATCTTCTTGGCTTTCCATCCCGAGGGTCCGGAGTCTTTCTGCTCGGTAGTGACCAAAAAAGTCACTTCGCTTTCTTGGCGGCTAATTTTCTTAACGGTGGCACCCATCTTTACCCGCCAGTCCCCTTGAAGCACATAGTCAGTCTCGAGACGGCTCGGTTCATCCCCAACCTTATCTACCTTCGCCTGCCCGAATCCCCGATCCTTCAAAACCTGGGAAATCGCCCGGACGACGATCTTTTCGCTGGCGCCAAAAGACCGGGTGGATTTTTCCGCCTCCGGGGACAAGGGATCCTTCGGGGGATGGGCGCAAGAAAAAGGAAGAAAAAGCAGTCCTGAAACCAGAAGCAGGCCAATGAAAAATTGTACCCTCTTCCTTCCCCACTGCCTCTTGCGGCAATAAAAATTATCGATGTTTGTCTCTCCTTAAAGGGCTTCTCAGCTTTTCTTGGAAGTTTTGGAATAAAAAGCGCCGAATACCGGTTGGCTTTTCCGGCTGCCGCATTTCGGGCACTTATACTTTTTTTCCTCTCTCTCTTTCAGGGAAAGGGAAAGCGCGTATTTCTTTTTGCATTTTTGACATTGGAACTCGTAGTTTGGCATTTTGGATTCTCCTTTCTTTCTTTTTGTCAACTATTCGTTCCAAGAACCGCTCCGCTCTTGAATCGAGAAGTATATGTATCAAAAAAAGATGGAATTTGCAAGGGCTTCTAAAATAATACCATGAAAAACTGTTGATAAATCGGGCTTTCTTTTGATTCGGCCCCTTGGAAGTCAAGCCCAGAGGGCTCAATTTGATAACTATTCAATTTTATTACGAAATAAACTGAACCAAAAATAGGCAGACCGTGAAATAACCTGCAATTATAAGAAATTATAATTTTTCTCCTTTAACTTTTCCACATCTTTTTCACAAATTTTTGTGGATAATTCAGGCCGGGTCGGCATTCTTGAAAAACGCCGTAAAGTTCTCACTCTTCATCTCCCAGAAGGAGCCGCCGGGGGTTACAATCCTGTAATCGGGCAAAAAGCGAAGAGGCCGGCAGGAGATGCTCCCATCCGCCGATATGCAGGATTTTCCTTTTCCTATCTTCTTCCCGCAGGCGGCGGATCTCCTCGGCCATGTGTTTCTCCCGCTCCTGAATTTCCGCTGATTTGAATCCTTTACCCGCGGGCAGATGCCAGAGAGCCCGCGCTCTTGCATACTGGCGGCCAACCTGCTTTTCAATGGACGGTTGAGGGTCCCGCAGCAGCGCTCTCAGATTGTCGGGCCGAATCAGTTCGGAAATTCGGGACAGCCTTTCTTTTGAATACGCGGAAAGGTCAATCGGTTTCAGTCCGATCTGCCGGCGCCCCGCATATTGCTCCGCCCCTCTCCATTCAAATGGGACCTTGAGGAGAAGAAAGATTCCCTGGATCTCCCCGCGCGAGACAAGCCGGGGGAAAAGCTCCTCTTCCTCCCGGCGAATATTCTTCAAATTTTCTTTCAGGGCCGTTCGCAGGCAGAAAGCCTGCCTCTCCCGGAATTCCAGGGCGTAAGGGCTGATTTCAACCGTAATAAGATCGGGGGATTCCCGTTCCAGGATTCTGAGGAGTTTTCCAACCCCCCTGGGATCGCGATGAACGGTTCCGATCATGACCAAGGAAGAAGAAAAGGAAGGCTCTCCGCCCATTCTGTGAACCTGTCTCTGCTCAGTTGACCTTTATCTTCCCCTTATGCTACATTGAGAAAAACCCCATCGCGGGGCTATCTTTTCGACCCTCAACTCAGCATCCTCGATCGAGATTTATTTTACCCGTTGATGGTAAAAAATCAAGAATTTTCCTTATGTTCTCTAATTTGCGGAAAGAACTGATCCTGGTCGCCGTAGCGGGAACGATTGTCATCTTGGGGCTGGGATTTATTATCCCCCTTTTCCCGATCTATGTTGCCGAGAAGGGCGCTTCGAACCTCGAACTGGGCCTTATTGTTTCCGGTTTTACCATCAGCCAGTTTTTCGTACAGCCTTTTTTCGGCGGCCTCTCCGATCGCTATGGGAGGAAGATTTTTATGGTCGGAGGAATGGCCTGTTACGGCCTTGTGGCTTTTCTCTATATTTTTGCCTCCACCCTTCCCCAGGTTTTTGTGGTCCGCCTTCTCCATGGCGTGGGTGCAGGCATGATCTGGCCGGCGCTGTCCGCCTTTGTCATCGATCTAGCGCCGTTGGAAAGGCGGGGTGAGACCATGGGCGTTCTGTCGGCCGTGGAAATGGTCGGGTTTGCTGTCGGCCCCTTTCTCGGCGGTCTTCTTTACAGCCTCGGGGGAATGAACGCCCCCTTTTGGGGGTGCACCCTCTTGGCCTTTGCGGCCACCGCCCTGATCTGGATCTTCATCCATGAGCGGTTCCACCCCAAGGAGGGAACTTCCTTGAAGTGGCACGAGCGCTACGGGTTTTCCTCCCTCCGTCTGCATGATATTCGCCTTCTTTGCGGGATCGGTTTCGCCGAGGCCTTCGTCTGGGGCGTAATCATCACCCTCCTACCGGTTATGGGGGCCAAGGCCGGAGTCCCGCCTGGAAAAATCGGGTGGCTGTTCAGCGCCTATTTTGTCGTCTACATCCTCCTGCAATGGCCGGTAGGAAAGTGGTCGGACCGGCAGGGCAGAAAAAAACCCATTCTCCTCGGGCTCGGCATCTACACCTTATCCGTCCTCTTTCTGTCCCGGGAAGGCGGGCTTTCTTATATGATGATGGTCTTGGCCGTTGCCGGGGCCGGTTTGGGAATTTATTCCCCTTCGATCCGGGTTGCCGTCGCCGATCTTTCCGCGGAGAAAGTCCGCGGCGCCAGTCTGGGGGTTTTTTTTACGACCCGGATGCTCGGGTTCTTTTTGGGCCCGAACATCAGCGGCCTTCTGGCCGATCGCTTCGGGCAGGGGCTTCCTTTTCTGGTGGGGGCGGCCGGGCTTGGAGGCGGCCTTTGGGCGGCCCTTCATCTTTCGGGCAGGCTCTCGCAAAAGACGGCTTCCGTTTCCTCTTTTCAAGACTGAGGAGCATGGCGACGGAATTTTTTTAATCCGGGCTTTTCTCACTTACACTTTCATGGCTTTTTCTTGAGGTGACCTCATGATTTATCGTGTGGAAATCGGGTTAAAAGCGGCCATCCGCGACGCCCGGGGAGAGAAGATCAAAGGGCGGATCCTCCACGACCTGAACATCCCCGTCGAGGAAGTGCGCACCGTCGACGTCTATACCCTGGAGGCGACCCTCGCGGACGAGGAAATCCGGCGGATCGCCACCGGGCCTTTTCTCGATCCGATCATCCAGGAATACTCCCTTGGCCGGCCTATTGCCCATGATTTCGACTGGGCCATCGAGGTGGGGTATAAGCCCGGGGTTACGGACAATGTGGGGCGCACGGCCCGGGAGGCCGCGGAATTGCTCTTTCACCGGAAATTCTCGGCCGGGGAAGGTGTATTTACCTCGATTCTGTATCTCCTCAAGGGCAAGATCGACCGCGCCCAGGCGGAAACCATCGCCACCGGCCTCCTGGCAAATACCCTTATCCAGCGGTTCGCCATCAAGGACCGGGCTTCGTGGGATCCAATAGAAGGCATGGGTACTTATGTACCCAAGGTGACCGGGAAAAGTCAGCCCCGGGTGGGGGAAATCAATCTCCGGGTCGGCGACGCAGATTTGCTGCGCCTAAGCTCCGAACGCACGCTTGCCCTGAGCCTGAAGGAGATGAAGGCCCTTAAGGCCTATGCGGAAAACCCTCGGGTTCGGGAAGGCCGGAAGAAAGTCGGCCTCGGGGAAAATCTCACGGACTGCGAAGTCGAAGCCCTGGCCCAGACCTGGTCCGAACACTGCAAGCACAAGATTTTTAACGCCCGGATCGAATATATTGATGAGGAAGGCAGGACGAAGGTCATTCAGAGTTTGTTCGACTCCTACGTAAAAGCCTCGACCGAACAAATCCGCAAAGCCATGGGAGCGGAAGACTGGTGTGTTTCGGTTTTTAAGGATAATGCCGGCGTAATCCGGTTCAACCAGGACTGGAATTTCGTCTTCAAAGTGGAAACCCACAACAGTCCCTCTGCCCTCGATCCCTACGGCGGGGCCCTGACCGGAATCGTCGGGGTCAACCGCGATCCCTTCGGAACCGGTAAAGGGGCCCGATTGATTTTCAACGTCGATACCTTCTGCTTCGCTCCCCCGGACTACTCTAAACCCCTCCCCCCTCGCCTTCTCCACCCCAAGAGGGTCTATGAAGGGGTGCGCGAAGGGGTCGAACACGGGGGAAACAAGAGCGGGATTCCCACCGTAAACGGTTCGATCGTTTTTGATGAGCGGTTCCTCGGCAAACCCCTCGTCTACTGCGGAACCGGGGGCCTCATGCCCCGGAAAATCCTGGGAGAGCCTTCCCATCAGAAGCAGGCCAAGCCGGGGGACTTCATCGTCATGACCGGCGGCCGAATCGGGAAAGACGGAATTCACGGAGCCACCTTCTCCTCTGAAGAATTGCACGAGGAATCCCCGACCAGCGCCGTCCAGATCGGCGACCCGATCACCCAGAAGAGGATGACCGATTTTCTGCTGCGGGCCAGGGACCTGGGGCTTTACGATGCCATAACGGACAACGGCGCCGGAGGTCTCTCGTCATCGGTGGGCGAAATGGCCCGCGACTCCAACGGCTGTGAATTGAACCTGGAAAAGGCCCCCCTCAAGTATGCCGGGCTGGACCCGTGGGAAATTCTCCTCTCCGAGGCCCAGGAGCGTATGACCCTGGCCGTCCCCCCAAGGAGCCTGGAGCGTTTCCTCGACCTGGCCGGAAAGATGGAGGTGGAGGCGACGGCTTTGGGAAAATTCACAGACAGCGGAAAATTCCATATCCTTTACGCAGGCCGGACCGTTGCCTGGATCGATATGGATTTCCTGCACGATGGCTACCCTCAAATGGAGCTCCGGGCCAAATGGGAAAGGAAGAGGTTCCCCGAGCCCTCCTGCCCTGTGCCCCGGGATCTGTCGGCAACCCTCAGGAAGATCCTCTCCCGTTACAACATCTGCAGCAAAGAGTCCGTGATCCGCCAGTATGACCACGAGGTGCAGGCCGGAACAGTGGTTAAGCCGCTCGTCGGCGCCTTCAACGACGGCCCCGGAGATGCGACGGTCTTCCGGCCCCTGTTCGAAACCTGGGAAGGCCTGGTTATCTCCTCGGGCATCTGCCCGCGCTACAGCGACCTGGATGCCTACCCCATGATGGCCTGCGCCATCGACGAAGCTATCCGCAACAACGTCGCCGTGGGGGGAAACCTGAAGCACATGGCCGGACTGGATAATTTTTGCTGGTGCGATCCGGTCCAGTCGGAAAAAACGCCGGACGGAGAATACAAACTGGCCCAGCTTGCCCGCGCTAACCTGGCGCTCTACGACTACACGACGGCTTTCGGGGTTCCCTGCATTTCCGGGAAAGATTCCATGAAGAATGACTACCTGATCGGCTCCACCAAAATTTCCATCCCGCCCACCGTCCTCTTTTCCGCGGTCAGCGTGGTGAAAGACGTTCGGAAGTGCGTAACCATGGATGCCAAAAGAATCGGAGATCTGGTGTATGTTCTGGGGCAGACTTTGCCGGAGCTGGGCGCTTCCGAATATTTCGCCCTCCTGGGGTTCATTGGCAATCGGGTCCCCCGGGTCGATTCTCGCAAGGCGAAGGCCCTCTATGAAGCCCTGGCGGAAGCGATACGGCAGGGCTTAGTCGCTTCCTGCCACGACTGCTCCGACGGGGGGCTGGGTGTGGCCCTGGCCGAGACCGCCTTTGCCGGTGCCCTGGGCATGGAGGTGGATTTGCGAAAGGTTCCCGCCGCGGAAATCGATCGGGACGACTTTCTTCTCTTCTCCGAATCGGCAAGCCGCTTCGTGGTGACCATCGGCCCCGGGAATAAAGAGGCATTTGAAACCTGCCTCAAAGGAAATATCTTCGCCGAGGTGGGCAAGGTCACGGGAGGGAAAGAATTCAAGGGTCAAGGTATCGGCGGGGAAATTGTCATCCAGGCCGATATTTTTGATTTGAAGGAAGCGTGGAAACGCCCCCTGCAATTTTGAGGGTGTTGGGTGTAGGGGGGAGAGAGAAGATGAAATCAATTTGGTTTGCGGACGAAAAATAGGTTATCTTCTTTGCGGGTATTGAAGAACTTCTTCTTCAAGGTGGGGAAAATGCAAAAGGTAAAATCCATCGTTTTGGCCGGGAACGGAATCAATTGCGAAGTGGAGATGGCCCACGCCTGCCGCCTGGGCGGCTCCGAGGAAGTGGATATCGTCTACCTTTACGACCTTCTCTCCGGGGAGGTCCGGCTGGATGATTATCACTTTCTTTGTTTTCCCGGGGGCTTTTTAGACGGGGACGACCTGGGCTCCGCCAAGGCAATGGCCAACCGGCTGAAACACGCCCCCATCGCCGGAAGCGAAGAAAAACTTGAAGCCGCCATCCTCCGTTTTATTCAAGCCGGCAAACTCATCATCGGGGTTTGCAACGGCTTTCAGCTCCTGGTCAAGGCCGGCCTCCTCCCGGCTCTGAAGGGGAATTACGGCCGCCAGGAAGTCACTTTGACTTTCAATGATTCGGGCCGGTTTGAAGACCGCTGGGTCTATTTGAAGGCCAACCCCAAGAGCCCGTGCGTCTTCACGAAGGGATTAGAGAAATTGTACTTTCCGGTCCGCCACGGGGAAGGGAAATTTATTCCCCGCGATGAAACGGCGCTGAAACAGATTCTGGATAATCATTTGGCCGTTCTCCAGTATGCCCGGGAAGATGGTACGGCTCCCACCATGGAATTTCCTTACAACCCCAACGGCTCCGTTGCCGCCGTCGCCGGAATCTGCGACGAGACCGGGCGCGTCTTCGGGCTCATGCCCCACCCGGAGGCGTATCTCTACGGCGTCAATCACCCCCGCTGGACCCGGGAGACGGTCCCGGAGGAAGGAATGGGGCTGGCCATCTTCCGCAACGCCGTCGAATATATCCGCAAAAATCTTTAAAAGGAATAGGGTGAACCCGGGGGCAAGGATTCAAGGTCCGGAAAGGTTCCTCGTTAATGATCGTCCTCGGGCCCCGAGAGCCTACCGCCCGAGTACAAGCCTGGGCAAAAAGGTGCTCAGCCAGGGCAGATAGGTCACGAGGCCCAGCACCCCCAGGGACACGAAAAACGGCGGCCAGATGGCCCTGCTCAGGCGGTCGAGGGGCATGCCGGTCATGCCGCAGACGGCAAAGAGTACCGCGCCGACCGGAGGGGTGATCAATCCCAGAACAAGATTCAGGCAGACCACGATGCCCAAGTGGATCGGATCGATACCGACCGCGGCGGCGATGGGCACCAGAATCGGGGTCACGATGACCAACGCCGGCGCCGTCTCCATGGGGATGCCCAGAAGGAGTAAAAAGACGTTGATCAAAAACAGGATCGCGTAAGGAGAGGTGGTCACCTGGGAGATCCAGTCGATAATCAACTGGGGAATCTGGTCGGCGGCGACAAACCACGCAAAGGGTTCCGACATGGCAATGAGCAGCATCACCATTCCCGACTCCAGACCGGATTTCAGGAACACCTTGGGCAGGTTCCTGAAGGTTAATTGCCGATAGTAAAAAGCCCCTATGACCGCCGAATAGACGACGGTGACGCCGGCCGCTTCCGTGGGGGTGAACATGCCGCTCAGGATGCCCCCCATGATCAGGACCGGCATGAAAAGGGCCGGCAGCGCCTTGCCGGCGGCGGTCAGGATTTCCTTCCCGGGTTTTCTCGGGTCCCTGGGGTAATCATGCCGGGCGGCCACGAAGTGCATGTAGACCATCAAGGCTCCCGCCAGGACGAGGCCGGGAACCACCCCGCCGACGAAGAGCCCGGCGATGGAAACATTGGCGGAGACGCCATAGATGATGAACGGAATGCTGGGCGGAATGATCGGGCCTAAGCAGGAGGCTGAGCTGGTCAGGGCCGCCGCCACTCCCTCGTCATAGCCCGCCTTCTTCATGGCCGGAAGCATCACGACCCCTATGGCTACGGCCGTCGCCACGGCGGCCCCGGAGATGGCGGCGAAGATGGCGCAGGCCAGGATCGTGGCATGGCCCAGCCCCCCGCGGATATGCCCGAGCAGATTGCGGGCGAAATTCACCAAGTCGGGGGTAAGACCGCCTTCGTTCATAAGGTTCCCAGCCAGCATGAAGAGGGGGATGGCCAGAAGGGGAAAACTGGTCAGCCCGCCGAAAGTGGTCTGAATCAAGGTGGTAATCGGGACTGTGCCACCGACCAAGGCGTAAACCAGGGAGCAGCCCCCGAGGGCGACGGTGATCGGAGCGGAGATGCCCAAAAGAATAATAAAGGCGGCCAGAAAGATGATCATCGGGCATCTCCCTTCTTCCCCTGCCCGATGAAAACCAGAAATTCCTCCAGCGTCAGGAAGAACATGATGAAGAATCCTGCAGGCAATGAGGCATAGGGGACGCTCATCACCAGGCCCATGGCGGGAGAGGTCTGCTTCGAGTTATAGATGGTCTGATAGAGGCCATAGTAGAACATGGCCGCGAAGAAGAACAACGTGAAGAGATAGGCCGTCCATTTAAGAATCTTCGCTGCTGCCGGCGGGATCGATTCCACGACCGAAGTCATGCTGACCTGATAACCCTTTTTCAATCCCACGGCGCTCCCCAGCATGGAGGCCCAGGCGAGAGAATAGGTAGAGACCTCACCGGACCAGATGCTCATTTTCTGGAAAATATAGCGTCCAATGACTTCGTAAGGGATCACGATGGCCATGACCGCCATGAAGAGGATCGTCCCCCCGCTCCCCACCTTCATCAGAAACTCATTGAACTCTTTCAGAACCTGCATCTTGTTGCCCCGAAATCCTCTCTGGCGAAGAGAGGATTTTCTTCCCCTTTTCCCTCGTGCCAAATTCGCGTAAACTCGTCCGTTCCCGACTGGGCATCACCTCCCGGTGAGGACCTACCGCCCTGAGAAAGGACCGGGGAGCCCCTGGTTCCCTCGCTTGGGCTCCCCTTAGGGATCTATTTCGCATTCATGAGGATATCGATCTCGGCCTTGGGGAACTGGCTGCTGAACTGGTCAAAGACCGGCGCCATGGCCTTTTTGAAACTTTCGCGGTCCACGTCGCGAACCACGGTAACCCCTTTGGCGGCCATTTCCTGCATACTTTTCTCTTCCGCATCGCGGTTGATCTTGCGCTGGAACTTGGCCACTTCCAGGGCTGTCTTCAGAAACAATTCCTGGTCCTCCTTGGGCATGCCGTCATACTTCTTTTTGCTCATCAGCAAAGGCGCCGGAGAGTAGACGTGTGCCGTAAAAGAGAAGTTTTTCTGACCGGCCTCCCACAGTTTGTTGCTGGCGATGATGGCAATCGGGTTTTCCTGCCCATCGATGACTCCCTGCTGCAGCGCGGTATAAACTTCGCCCCAGGCCATCGGGGTGGGGTTAAAACCCGCGGCCTTCCAGGCCGCTAAGTGCACCTTGTTTTCCATGGTGCGGATCTTCAGGCCCTTCCCGTCCTCGACCTTCCTGACCGGTCTCTTGTTGTTGGTCAGGTGGCGGAAACCGTTTTCCCAGAACGCCAGGGCTTTGATACTGGCTTTCTCAAAGTCGTTGAGGAGCTTTCGTCCGATGGTGCCGTCCATCACCAGGTCCACATGGTTGAAATCCCGGAAGAGAAAAGGGAAGTCCAGGATATTGATGGACGGGCTGAACCCGCCCATGGGCCCCGTGGAGGTTATGAGCAGATCGACCGCGCCCTGCTGAATGGCCTCGGTGATCTCGCGCTCGCCTTTCCCGAGCTGCCCAGCAGGATAGACTCTTATGTCGATGCGACCTCCGGTCCTCTCTTTAACCAGCTCGGCGAACTTCCTGGCCCCGACATTGTAAAAGTGGTCCGTCGGGGTAACGGAGGCGAGTTTCATCGTTGTCTTATATTGCGCGGAAGCAGCCCCGGCAAAAACAATAATCAACAGCGCCGTCAAACCGACCATTAATCCTTTCTTCATTTCCATTCCTCCTTTTGGGTTGTCTTTGATTTGGGCCCGGCGGCAATCTTGCCTGTACTTTTCAAGGATTTACGGCTTTTTGAGAATGGGAAAAGTGTTAGCCCCCTGCGGCATAACCGTGATTTGGGGAGATTTCGTGCCGCACTTCTCATACGCCATTTTTAGAGCCTCTTCAATTGTGGCCGCCGGGGTAAACCTTGTATTCTTAATTAAGTCGAAGTTTTCCTTTTTGGTCAGGAGAATGAACGGGCCCTTGTTGTTGCACTCCATTTCTTTGAGGGCGACCCAGCCGGCGATGGTGAAATTTTCCCGCAACCCCTTTTCCATCTCCAGGAACGAAGGATACTCGAACCATTGGAAGAATTCCCGGGGTTCGGTAATGTCCGGACATTCCGAAAGGATGATCGCGACTCCGCCTTTCTTCATGGCATAAAAGGCGTTGTCCATGGTTTTGCCCGTTTGATACAGGTTAATATCTTTCGGATAGCCCCCGGCAGTGGCCACGACGATGTCCGCCTCCTCCTGGATCTCCACCCCGAAGATCTCGTGCACCAGATCGACCGCCTCCATCCAGGCCGAGACCCAGTTCCCGGCAAAAACCCCGGCAATCTGTCCGTCCAGGTTCGGCACGGTATTGACGATGAAATCCGGTTTTACGAAACCGGCAATCTCCATCATGTCTTCATGGACTTCATTTCCCCGGGTTCGGCCGGATTCGGCCCGGGGGTTGGAGCCCGACCCGAGGGTCGGCCCCATAGCCCACAGATGATTTTGCCGGATCGTCTTTATCGAAGAAAGCCCGGGCAGAATGCTTTTTCTCCCCCCGCCGTATCCGGCCATATAGTGGTAGATCACTCCGCCGGTCAGGATCAGCCGGTCCGCCTCCACGGCGAGACGGTTCACGGAGACTTCCGTACCGCGGCTCGTTTTGCCCAGATAAACCATGTTTTGGGTATCCCAGCAGTCATGATTGAGGACCCGGATTCGATGGCAGATCTCTTTGCCGCATAATTCCGCAAATTCGCCTTCGGTATTCAACCGGTGAGCGCCGACGACAACGAGGATCGTAATGTTTGTATCGGGGATCCCCGCTTCGTTCAGCGTCTCGAGCAGAACAGGGAGGACCTGATCATTTCTTTGCCATCCGCGCGTTATGTCGCTGACCGTCACCATTACTTTTTCTCCAGGTTTGACGACTTCCCGCAGGGGCGGTGAGTCGATCGGATGGTCCAGAGCCCGGCGGTAAGATTTCTGGAGATCGGCAAGAGCAGGACGGTTTTTCCCCTGCAGCTCATATAGAATTTGTTCCTGGGGGATCCGGAAGGAAGCAATCCCTTTCCCGTACTTCAATTGAAAATCGCGGAGCGCCATTTCAACCCCTCCTTGGATGAAAGGTTGCGAAGATGAAGATCCTTATTTCTTTTCTCTAAGAGTTTCCTCGAGCTTCTTCACCTCGTCGGCCGGCATGCGGTAGCAGTGTTCCGGTTTGGGAAACTCTCCTTTTTTTACATCCTCCTTGAATAACTGAAAGGCTTTAACCATCTGGTCGCGAATATCGGCATATTTTTTCGCAAACTTCGGAGTAAAAGCCTCGAACATCCCCAACATGTCATGAACGACCAGACATTGGCCGTCGCAATAAGGACCTGCGCCGATGCCGATGACCGGCACCTTGGCCCTTTCGGTAACGATTTTCCCCACCTCCGGGGGAACCGCCTCAAGGAGGATCATGCATACCCCGGCCTCTTCAAGGGCTTTGGAATCTTCGATGATCCGCTGCGCCCCGGCCGCGTCCCGGCCCTGGGCCTTGAACCCGCCGAACATGGCAATGGATTGGGGGGTTAGGCCTAAGTGGGCCACTACGGGAATGGTCGCTTTGATCAAAGCCCTGACCGTATCTACAACCTCCCTGCCCCCTTCCAGCTTGATGGCGTCGCAGGCGCATTCCGCCATGAAGCGTCCGGCATGGCGGATTGCTTCCTCCTTATTGATCTGATAGGTCATATAAGGCATGTCGCCGATAAGAAAAACATTTGGAGCCCCCTTCCTGACGGCGCGGGTATGCGGGATCAGGAGATCCATGGTCACCGGCAGGGTGGAATCATACCCGTAAACGGTCATGCCGATCGAATCTCCCACCAGAATGATATCGATTTCCGCTTTTTCCTCCATCTGGGCCATGGGGAAATCGTAAGCCGTCAGCCAGGTGATTTGCTCTTTCCTCTGTTTTTTCTCCAATAGAGTATGAATGCTCACTTTTTTCATCTCGTTTTCCTTTCTTGATCCATGGAAGAATTCTAAAAATTTATTCCAGAATACACCCTTTCATGGCCGAGCTCACGGCCCTTCGATACCTCTCCAGCAAAGAGCCCTTTATCCGTTTCACCTGGTCCGGCAGCTTCCATTTCTTCCTTCTTGCCTTTAGGGCCCCGGCGGGCACGTTTAGGTCAATTTTCCCTTCCGGGATATTGATTCGAATCTCATCTCCTTCCCGGACCATGGCGATCGGGCCGCCGAGAAAGGCCTCGGGGGTCACATGGCCGATGCAGGCCCCCTGGGTCGCTCCGGAAAAACGGCCGTCGGTCACCAGCGCCACCGAGCGTCCCAGCCCCATGCCGATGATGGCCGAAGTAGGGAGAAGCTGCTCCCGCATCCCAGGCCCTCCTTTGGGGCCTTCATACCGGATGACCACCACATCTCCGGGGCGGATTCTGCCCCCGAAGATAGCCTCCAATGCCGCCTCTTCCCGGTCATAAACTCGCGCCGGGCCGGCATGAACCATCATTTCCCGGGCGACCGCCGCTTGTTTGACCACGGCCCCTTCCGGGGCAAGAGTCCCGTAGAGAACGGCGATTCCTCCCTGGGGGTAAATCGGGCGGTCAACCGGGTGAATGACCCTTTCATGCTGGATTGAACGGTTTCGGATGTTTTCCCCTATGGATTTCCCGGTCACCGTGAGGCAATCCCGATGAATTAATCCGTGACCGTTCAGTTCGTTCATGATGGCCGCCACCCCTCCGGCTTCATACAAATCAAGGGGAAAGTGCTGCCCGGCGGGTTTCAGGAGGGTCAGATGGGGAGTCTTCTTGGCAATCCGGGAAAACCGCTCCATCGCCAGCTCAACCCCCACCTCCCGAGCAATCGCGGGAAGGTGCAGACAGCTGTTCGTGGAACCGCCGATGGCCATGTCGACGGCAATGGCGTTATCAAATGCCTTTTCCGTGAGGATATCGCGGGGAAGGAGGTTGCGCCGATGCAGGTCCAGGATTAAATGGCCGCTTTGGCGGGCCAGGGCGATGCGGGCGCCGTAGGCGGCCGGAGTCAGAGCTCCGTCGGTCAGGGTCATGCCCATGGCTTCCGTCAGGATGTTCATGCAGTTAGCCGTTCCCATAAGGGCGCAGGCCCCTGGACCGATGTTGGCAACTTTCTCCATCTGCCCCAGTTCTTCGGGGCTCATCTCTCCCCTTTCGACCTTTCCTTCCGCCTCGATCAGGTCGGTGTAGCAGATTTTCCTCCCCCGGAAACAGCCCGTATCCATCGGCCCCCCGGTGACTACGACTGCCGGAATATTCAAGCGTCCCGCGGCCATGAGCATGCCAGGAGTCACCTTGTCGCAATTGGTCAGGAGAACCATGGCGTCCAGGCCATGCGCGGTGATCATCAACTCAATGGAGTCGGCGATCAATTCTCGGCTGATCATGGGCATCTTCATGCCCGCGTGGCCCGTGGCGATGCCGTCGCAAACCGCGATCGATGGAAACTCCAGGGGGGTTCCCCCGGCCTCGGCAATTCCCAATTTAATCGCCTGGGCGATGGGATTCAGATGGATGTGCCCGGGCATGAGCTCATTGAAAGAATTCACTACCCCCACGAGCGGCTTCTGCAGATGATCGGAGTCCCAGCCCATGGAATAAAAGAGGGAGCGGTGGGTGGCCCGATCGATGCCTTGGGTAATCGCGGAACTGCGAAGGGACCGTCGTTTTTTCATTTCTGCCGGCATAAAATAAAACTTTCTCTCTGCCTGGAACGTCCGGCATTCGAGGCCGCGCTCCAGGGCGCCTTAATTTTCGGCTAATCGTTTTTATGAATTAGCGGAGGGAGAACGCCCAAAAGAAATTTTAACAAATCACCGTGTTTTCTGTGTTTTTTAACATTTATTGAGGGTCTTGTCAATATCGCGGAGAAAAAACAAAGGAAAGGTCTGGAAATTGGAAGGCAGAATTGAAGTCATCCCTTTTTCGGCAGGTCACAAGAGAAACACAAGAGAAAATAGTCCCACAAAATGAAGGCGTAACAGGTCCTCGGTAATATCCATTTCCATCTCAAATCAAAACATCGGCCAAGAACAAAGATTTGATCCCTCGCCCCGCCTTATCCCCCGGCCATGGGGAGAAGGAAATAGATCTCTTCCCCTTCGAGAAGCTTTTCGTCCGGAGTTAGGAGATCTCTTTCCCGGCCACGGATGAAAAGGCCCGGAGCTATTTCTTGCTTCTCACTGTCCCAAAATCGGAACGGAAAACGGCCCGGGAAGCGAATTTCAATTTCAACCAACAAATCCCTCAAAAGGGGGGCGGCCGGCAGATCGAGAGCCATCGCCTCCACGCCGGCACCTTTCGCCAGAATCCCCAAAAATCGAATTCGGATTTTCAAACCGGACCCTTCAGGTAAAGGCTAAGGTTCTCCCCTGCGCCGCCTTAATCAACCCCTCCACCCGTTCGGCAAATTCCGCGAGGCCCTCCTCGGCTTCGGCCCAGAGTTTGGTTCTTTCCTCGGGGGAGCCTTGAGTGAAGGCACCCATCAAGGTATGCAATTTCTGGGCGCTTTCCAAGACAATGGAAGCACGGTTCATCCCTTTCGGGGTTTTGAAGAAGACCCGTTCCATGAGGCCTTCGATCGCCGCTCTTTGCCTTTCGAGGGTTTGCAGGAAGGCAGCCTTATTTTCACCGGGCTCGAGGTTTTCCAATTGGGTTTGGCCTTTTTTGCAGAGATCGACGGCTTGCAGCAAATAGTCCTTTCCGGTCATAGAATCTCCTCCGGGAACATTTTCCCGCATTTCCGGGTTATATATTAGCTCCTGGCCTCCTCGGCCGCTTTTCGAAGCTGTTTTTCAAAATCTAAAAAAGAAGTTTCCTGATATCTCAGGATCCGCTGCGACTCGACGGTATCGTACCAGTCAAACCAGCCGGGAAACGATTGAAATTTCTGCTTCTCCGGGGAGAGGTCCAGGGCACGGCAAAAGGCGGCGACGAAATCTCTCCCTTGCATCTGCCATTGCTTTCCTCCGGCCAGGTTCAAAATCTTACCCCGAGCCTTGTCCGTGCGCAAAGCCTCGGCCAGCGCCGTGACCAAGTCCGCAAGACAGATCATTTCAATCCGCTGCTCCGGCTGAAACTGCCATACCTCGGGCGGATCCATGAAGGCCGGAATCGCTATGCCGCTGATGCGCAGGAGGGTGTATCTTTCCATCCGCCGCCGGATGGCTTCTTCGCCGCGGATTTTCGTTTCGGAGTAGAAGTCGGAGCCCCGCAGGCGATGGTCTACCCCGAGGGGAGGTCTTTCCTTGGTTGTGTCTCCATAAACGCAAACCGAGGAGGCAAAGATCAAGTGGGGCTGAGGCGAATGTCCCTGAATGGCCCTCAGCAAATTTTCGGTGCCTTCGACATTCACCTGAAAGGTCAACGCTCGATCTCGCTCACTCACCGGAGGGATTAGGGCAGCCAGATGATAAATGGTTTCCCGATCGCCTGCGGCTCTCCGGAGGGTGGAGAAATCGAGGAGGTTTCCCTTGATGATCTCCACCCCCCAAGTTTCCAGAGGCGAGAAGTCTGCCTGCGGAAGGTCAAAAATACACAGGCAATGACCCTGCCCCAACAACTTTTGGGTCAGAGCCAGGCCCAAATTGCCGGCTCCGCCGGTGATCAGAATTCTCGCCATGACGAATTTTGGTTAACTCGTAAAAAGCTCTCCCGCCATAGGCGGGACAAGGCGCGCAATCCCGCTCGAGCGGGACCGATGGACTTTTTAGGAGACCATCAATTTTCACTTCGGAAGATCCGCGATAAGATCCTCCAGGCCTAGGTTCTTTAGCCGCTCCGGCGTTGGCACTCCCTTTTCATTCCAGCCGGCAATCCGATAATAGTCTTGAACCTGGTAAGCGATATCCGGGACCTTTCCCGCATGCCCTCCTTCCCTGGTTGGTTCGAGGAGGCGGGGAGGCAACCGGTCATCCGCTCCCGTAATCCCGGCCCGGAGATTGTATACCCGCATTAAGTTGATGATCCGGTCTCCCAAATTCACGATCTCTTGGGCGGTATAACTCTGGCCGGTGCAGGTCCCCATCAGGAATCCAATGACCGAGGGCTGCAGGCCGAGAGAAGCGAAAAGGCAGGCGACCAGAGAATTGATGACCGCGGTATGGCTCTGAGCGGCCTTCGCCGCAAGGCCTTTCCCTTCTTTATCAAACCTCCCTTGGAGATGTTTGATTCCCGCTTCGGGGACAATGATCCCCAGCTCGAAAATGTAAGGCATACCCTGGAGGTGGCAGGCGCCGCGAGGTCCGGTGGCGTAGTTCACGGCCATGGAGAAGAAAGCCCGGGGATCATGCATGGGAGCTTCCATTCCCTTTACGTTCACCGCAAAGTGGTCGCTTCCTTTTCCCAGGCTCTGGGCCGCCTTCCGCGTCCCCTGGCCGAGAAGTTCACCGATCCCCTTTTTCTCCCCCATCAGCTTTACCATTTGAATCATCGCTTCGGCATTGCCCCAGGTCAGCTGGATTCCGTCCGTGTCTTTTTCGGTGATCACTCCTTTCTCGAAGGCCTCCATGGCAAAGGCAATGGTGCAGCCCACACCGATCGTGTCCATCCCGTATTGGTTGCAAAGGTGCCCGGCATAAGCCACGGCATTCAGATTGTCGATCAGGCACATGCTCCCCAGAGCGCCCAGGGTCTCGTATTCCGGCCCCCCGCCTTCAAAGGCATACTGGGGATCCTCGACCTTCACCCAGCGGGCGCAGCGGATTGGGCAGTTCCAGCAGGCGGCGTGCGGTTTCAGAATAGTATCCGCCATTTTTTTGCCGCCCAGGTTGATGCATCCTTCCACCCATCCACCTTCCTGCCAGTTCTTGATGGGAATGTCTCCGGGAACCCACATGGTGTCCATATTATTCGCCGTCCCGTAAGTGGAAAGCATGGCAATGGTGGGATGCGCCGTTACCGAGGTGGCCACTTTACGGGCGATCTCGTTGTAAACGAACTCGTTGGCCAGTTCCACCTTTCGGGTACCCCGGACGGCAATGGCCTTTAACCTTTTGGAGCCCATCACCGCCCCGTTCCCCCCGCGCCCGGGAGCCCGTCCTTCGTCATTGATAATGCAGGAAAGGAGCACCTGCTTTTCGCCTGCGGGTCCAATACAAGCCACGCGCATCCGTCGCTCTCCCGACTCTTTCTGGATCCGTTCCTGCGTCTCCAGGGCATCCTTACCCCACAGTTTAGAGGCGTCCCGGATCTCCACCTGATCGTCTTTGATCAAGAGATAAACCGGTTGGGGGGATTTTCCTTCAATGATGATCCCGTCGTGGCCTGTGGTTTTCAGTTCCATCCCCCAGAAGCCGGACGAGTTGCCGTTGACCATGATTCCCGTCAAGGGAGATTTCGTGACCAGGGAGTAACGGGCCGTAGTGGGAAAACGAGTCGCCGTCAGGGGTCCGGTCATGAAGATCAATTTGTTCTCCGGCCCCAGGGGATCAATTGTGGGAGGAACCTCATTGTATAAGACGCGAGCCCCGTAACCCGAACCCCCCAGATATTGGGCCCCGATTCGGTCATTCAGGGGCTCCTCTGAAACCTTTCCCTTGGAAAGGTCCACGCGCAGAATTTTCCCCATGAATCCCTTGGCCATCTTATCTCACCTCCTCGAAGTTGATTTCCGGCGCTCGCTTAAAACCTTCTTTCGGGAGCCAGTGCTTCTTGCGGTAGAAGCGCCCGAGGGTCAGGCCTGCCGGACGGGGGTCCAGCATATAGGCTGAAAAATCTTCCGGGGGGGTAAGCTGGACAAGTTCATAGGTCTTCGTGCCTAAACCGATTTTTTCCCCTACGTTGCACTGGATATTCTGACTCGCGCCGACAAATGAGCCGGCAGCGGAGAATTTGTCACTTCCGGGGAACATGACCCCCATTTCCTCGGCTCGGGACCCGGGAACCCCGTAAGAGAGGGTCGTCAGGTCCAGGGTGGCCCGGTCGATGGCAACGGGATCATAGGAGGCCAAAACCCCCAGATTCGGCACCACGCTCCGGTCGCTGAAAGGGACGCAGTCGCACCAGGGGGACATATCGATGGCCAGATTGATAAAGGCCATTTTCTCTTTGCCCATTGCCTTGCTGACCGCCAGGGCCGAATCGGCGATGGCCACGGCCAGGGCCTCAAAAAAACCTTCCGTGGGGAGAACGACCCCGCACATGACCTGATGGGCACAGGCCAGACAACCCGTGCACTTTTCCCGGTTCAATTGGATATGCGGCTTCTGGTCCGCCTGCAGAGTAAAGGCTCCTTCCGGGCAGACGGTATCGCAGAGAAGCCAGTTCGGGCAGTCTTTCCCCACGCACAGGTGGGCATAAAAAGGACGCTGGTGGATTCCGTACTTGGGATGGCGGCTCATATGACAGTTATATTTCCCCCGGCGGGAAACGGCCCCGATGCCGATATTCTTCAAAGCCCCGCCGTAGATTCCCAGGGGATGGCCCTTAAAGTGGGAAAGAACCACCATGTAATCCGCCATGATAATTCCTGTGGCCACGTATTGTTCTTTGAGAATAATCCCTTCGGGCAGGTCCACGTGGATATCATCCAGGCCCGCAAACCCATCGGCGATGATGATCGGACAGCCAATGACCCCGGGTTCGTACCCGTTGCGGTGGACCGTAGTCAAATAGTCCACGGCCGTCGTGCGCGACGGGAAAGCCACGTAAGGAATCGTGGTGGTGTCCACCGCAAACGGGATTGCTCCGAGACGCTTGATTTCATCGGCAAGAGCGCGGACGTAAACCGGGCGGAGGTAAGAGGTGTTATTCCATTCTCCCATATGGACTTTAATGGCCACATTGTCTCCCGGCTTGATTTTTTCATGCATGCCGGCGCCCTTGAACACTTCGATCATCTTAATCACCAGGCTATCCTGGGCACCCGCAGCACGATCATCCATGTACCAGACTTTCGCTCGCTCCCTCATAGCCGGCCCCCCTTTCATTTCCCAAAAATTCCGAAAACCCAAATAACCGTGCCCCCGGCATCTTAAGAAAGGTTAAAGGAAGAGACGCCTTGGTTGGGGCGCCTCTCCCTGAATAAGGAAAGATTGGAACGGGGCTTATTTTGTTAGAAGAAGGTTGTGTTCGACGAGCAACTTTTTGAAAATCTCGGTCTGCTCGCCTATGTATTTCATCGACTGCTGGCTATTCAGCCCTAAGGGGACAAAGCCGGCCTTGATGATCTTGGATTTATAATCTTCCATGTTCACCGTGTCCAGGAAGGCTTTTTCCAGTTTGGCCGTGATCTCGGCCGGGGTCGCCTTGGGAACGGCGACTCCGCGATCAATCCGCGGGTAGAATTTCATCCCCAATTCCTGGAAAGTGGGGACGCCCGGAAGGGTTTCCATTCTCTTCTCCGTTCCGATGGCCAAAATTTTCATCTGGGTCGTATAGCTGACCAGGTCCGAGGAATTCCCCCAAATGGCTTCCACATGGCCGCCAAGAAGGGCGGTAACCTGCGGAGCGGCTCCGGTGAAGGTCACCTGAGTGAGTTTGATCCCGTTCATCTTCTCGAACTGCAGGGAGGCCATATGATGGCCGGAAAGTTTCCCGGACATGCCGATCGTAACTTTTCCCGGGTTGGCTTTGGCAAAATCAATGAAATCCTTCACGCTGTTGATCTTGGATTCCTTTTTGACCGCCAAGCCAATGGGGGTCGATTCGAAGAGGGCAAGAGGTTTCAAATCCTCGGTTTTAAAAGCCACATCCTTCTGGCTTAAAGGCTGCAGAATGATATGCGGGATATTAATTCCGCAGACATTGTATCCGTCCGGCTTCATCTGGGCGAACTTCGTCCACGCCAAGGCTCCGCCGGCTCCCGGCATATAGTTCACCACAATAGGGACGCCGAGGATCTTTTCCAGGTAAGGTTGCTGGAGGCGCGCCTCCACATCCGATTGGCCGCCCGGATTAAAGGGAATGATATAGGATATCGGACCTTTGGGAAAATCGGTTGCGGAAAATCCAAATCCCGGATAAAGAGCCAGGAAAGCCAGGCAAATCAGGGCCCCCAATTTTTTCATTCTACCCTCCTTAAGCGCTCGAATCCCTCCTTGAATTTTCCCGGAAATGAGGAAAGAGGGATAATATGATTATATCAAAAAAAATGACTGGTCGGCCACGAAAACCCCCTGCCGACCGGAAAACAGAAAAGGGGCCCGAGAAGCGCCCCCTTTTAATCCGCGGGTTTCGGCAACCCGAATTTATCGGCGCCGGGATTACTGTTTCTTTAAATCAAACTCCTGCGCCAGCTGTTTGATGGTTGCGGCTTCGGCTTCGAGGAATTTGTGGGAGTCTTCGATGCCCATGACCTGGGGAACGAAACCGGCGGCTTCCATCTTGGCTTTGAATTCCGGCCTGGAGGTCGTTTCCAGGAAAGCCTTTTCCAGCCGCTTCTGGATATCCTTGGGAATGGCCTTGGGCCCCATGGCGCCGCGAGCGATGCGGGGATACATTTTGAATCCGAGTTCTTCAAAGGTGGGAACGTCTTTCAGCTGGACCATGCGCTGGGCAGAGCCGATGGCCAAAACCCTGACCTGCTCCCGGGTTGTCACCAGCAAGGTGGAGTTGGTGAAGGCGGCATCGATATGGCCGCCCATGAGGGCGGTCTGCACCTGGGAGGTACCCTGGAAAGTTACATAATTCACTTTCACCCCGGCCAGCTTCATGAACTGTAAGGTGGCGAAATGGTGGCCGGTGAACTTGCCCACCCCTCCGCACGTCACCTTCCCCGGGTTCGCCTTGGCGTATTCAATGAACTCCTTGACCGAGTTGACTTTGAAATCTTTCTTGACGCCCAGTCCTATCGGGGTGTATTCAACGATGGAGAAGATCACGAAATCTTCGGTTTTATAGGTTACGTCCTTCATAAAGATCGGCTGCAGAACGATATGGGGGATGCTGAATCCGCCGATGGTGTATCCATCCGGCTTCGCGGCCGCCAGCTTGGACCAGCAAAGTCCGCCTCCCGCTCCCGGCTGATAATTGATCACGAACGGCTGATTGAAATATTTTTCCAGGTACGGCTGCATAGCCCGGGCGGCAATATCCACTTCCCCACCGGGGTTAAAAGGATTCTGATAGGTAATCGGCCCAGTGGGAAAATTCTGGGCGCCTGCGGGAATCGCCAGAAGAAAAGAGAGGGCCCCAATCAAAAAGATCGCCTGCCATTTTTTCATTTTTGTCTTCCTTTCTTTGTGAATTTTGATGGTTTTGCAGAAATCCGTCAGCTCCGCCGTAGGCGGGATTCCGCTTCAGCTCTGTCGTTACGGTTCGCCCGCGAGGGCGCCTCCTTTCCCGATCCCGCTCGGAACGGGATTGCGCTCCTTTTGTCCGAGTTTTTATATATCCGCAAACGTCCTGCAGAAACATCAGACTTGTTCCCCTTCCACCTTTTCCTGCAGCTTCTGCCTCCGTTTTCCTATCCAGGGAATAAGAGGAGAAATGAGAAGGACCAGGGACACAATAATAAATACCGCCGAAATGGGTTTTTCGATAAAGATCCAGGGGCTTCCCTGGGAGATGACCAGCGATAGGCGCAGGTTGCTCTCCATCATCGGCCCGATCACCAGGGCCAGAACGAGCGGAGCCATTTCAAACTGAAACTTCCGGGCCAGATATCCAAAAACGCCGAACCCGATCATCAACGCCACTTCCACTTTGCTGTAGTTCAGACTGAAAACTCCCACCAGGCAAAAGAGGAGGATCAACGGGAAAAGAATGGGATAAGGAACTTTCAACACTTTAACCCACAAACCGATCAGGGGCAAATTCAAAACCAGGAGCATGGCATTCCCGAGGTACATGCTTAAGACCGTTCCCCAGAAAAGATCGGGATGGTTTTGGATCAGCATGGGTCCGGGTTGAATGCCGTGGATCATGAACGCGCCCAGCAAAATGGCGATAACGGAGTTCGCCGGAATCCCAAGGGTGAACAGAGGGATGAAAGCCCCGCCCGTGGCGGCATTATTGGCCGCCTCGGGTCCGGCCACACCCTGGATCATGCCGGTGCCGAATTTTTCGGGGTGTTTCGAAAGCTTTTTTTCAATGGCATAGGAACTGAAGGCGGAGATGACCGGCGCCGGCCCGGGAAGAATGCCGATGAAAAACCCGAGGACTCCCCCACGGATCATCGGTCCCAGGCTTTCTTTCCAGTCCTGAACGTTGGGAAGCAGGTTCTTGATCCTCGTGGCGACAACTTCCCGCTTGATTTCCTGTTCGACGTTGGTGATGACCTCGGCCACCCCGAAAAGACCCATGATTGCCGGGATCAGCCCGATCCCGTCGCTGAGCTCCAGAAGACCGAACGTCAGCCGCTGGGTGGCGGAGATCGAATCCATGCCGATGGTGCCGATAAGCAGCCCGAAAACGGCCATCATCAGCGCCTTCAAAATCGAGCCGGAGGCCAGGTAGATCAGGATGACGATTCCCATAAGCATCAGGCTGAAATACTCCGGCGGGCCAAAAGCCAGGGCAAACTTCGCCAGAGGGGGCGCGACCAGCATCAGGCCGATCACCGAAATCGTCCCGGCGATGAAGGAACCGAAGGCGGCTATCCCCAGAGCCACGCCGGCCCTTCCTTTTTGGGCCATCTGGTATCCGTCCAGGCAGGTGATGACCGAGGCCGCCTCCCCGGGAATGTTTACCAGGATGGAAGTGGTGGACCCGCCATACATGGCTCCGTAATAAATCCCGGCGAGCATGATAATGGCTGTAACGGGGGAGACGTGGAAGGTGTTCGGCAGAAGAAGGGCAATGGCGGCCGTCGGGCCCAGGCCCGGGAGAACGCCGACCAAGGTCCCCATCAGAACCCCAAGGAAACAGAAGAAAAAATTTATCGGGGTAAAAAGGACCTGGGCGCCCAGCAGAATATGGTTCAAAAGATCCATGCCTTAAAACCCCAGAAAGCCTCTCGGTAATTGAGTCTCCAGGAAATTTATGAAAAGGAGGCGGGCGATAACGGCCGCCGACAAGGCAACGGTCAGGGTTCTTAGCCAGCTCTGCGGGAATATGAATTTGACAAGGAACCCGACGAAAAGGAAGGTCGTCAGCGCGAATCCGAGAAGTTCGAAGAGGAAATTATATGCGATCAGAGCGACGAAAGTGGTTAAAACCCTCTTCCACGAATCCGTTTTCGGAAAGAATGAAGGGCGGACCGGCCCCTTTCTTCTCAGGTTCTGAAGGAGGAGGGCAAAGGACATGACTGCAAACGTAAGGCCCGCCCAGAAAGGCAAGAATCCCGGCCCCGGCTCATGCCAGGTTCCGATTTCCACGCCCCTGGCATAAAGAGCAAAAAAAAGACCCACGGCCAGAAAAAAGACCGCGGCCATTCGATCAAATTGACTCTGGGTTCTTCCCATAATTCATAATCCTTTTTCTTGCAGGATTTCCTGCAAGATTAAATCGTGGCTTATTCTAAATAGTTTCTTCAGTCCTGTCAACCAGGTAGTTGTATACATTATATATTATATAATCAAATAATCTTTCAATATCAAATACTTAATGTTTTTCAAGGACTTGAATAATCCATATTTGAAAATCGGTCGGTCCTAAAACCGATCATTTCTCTTTACCCCGACAGGCTTTCACGCACAGGCCGCAGATGTTCTGGCTTATCCCCGCCGCCTTGACTAGAGCCTTTATCTGATGATAGCAGCCGACATGGTCGAAATCCGCCGGGTTTTCCCGGATGGAACGGGAGGGGCAGGAAGAAACGCAGGCGCGGCATTCCCCGCAGCCCCAAGGCATAGGTCCATCGGTCGCAAGGGGCATATCGGTCAAAACCGTTATCAGCCTCTGGCGCGAGCCGAACCAAGGGGTCACCAGAAGGTTGTTTCTCCCGATCCACCCGAGCCCCGCTTTCTGGGCCGCGTGTTTGTGGGAAATATGGGCGACCTGCTTTTCCCAATCGAGGATCTGGGAGGCGGGGATCGGCAGCGCCTCCCATCCTCGGCTTTGGATAAAGTTTGTAACCTTGAGGGCCAGCTCATCGAGCAGAACATTGACCCTTTGGTAATGGAAAAAATAAAGCTTGGTCGGGCCGGTAACCACGTCTTCCAGTACGCGGTCGGAAAGATGAAACGCCATGGAAACCGCCCTTTCCAGGTCCTTCAAAACCTGCGGCGCCAGGGAAAGGTGTCGTTCCCCAAGGTCCGAGGTTCTCGCCGCCCCGAATAAGGCGGCTCCCTCTTTCAGAGCGAATTTTTTTAACTCCTCATAGTTTCTGATTTCGCTGTCTTTTTCCATCCCCTATCCTCCAAAAATGGCTGCCTTTTATCCTCTTTTTCTTACCTTATTCCCTTATCGGGTGCAAGTCAATTATCTGTTTTTTCTCTTTCGCGCCAGAACATTTATCTTGCCTCCCTCACTTTTGGCATTTGTTTTTGAGGAAAAGCTTGGACTGGGCGTGGGAGCGGCGGCGCGATTCGCGAAAGCACCGGTTGGGACCATAACTTTTCTCGGCGTTCCCAAAAAGCTTTCCGCAAAGAGAGGCGGAAGGCCTGCGGCCTCCGCCTGGCCCCATGGAAACACCACAGCCTTGTGGTTTCACGAAGCGCAGCGCTGCCCCCGTGTCCCGGCGGGCGCCTAGAACTGCTTGAACCCTTTCTATTTTTCAAAAAGTGAAGGGGCAAGAAACATTTATCCCTTGACTTTTGCCCGGTCCCTGACGATCATAAATTTTGTCGTGAAAAAAATAGTTATGTTACAAAAATCTGGGTTTGCCGCGCTTTGATCGATTTTTCCGTTTACCAAGACTGATGGTCTCGTAAAAAGTCCGTCTGTCCCACTCGGAGCGGGATTGCGCTTCAACTTCGTCGCTGCGGCGCACCCGTAAGTGCGCCTCACTCCTCAGTTTTTGCGCGCCTTGCATCTGGAGCTTTTTACGAAACCATCGGTTTGCCGACTTTTTACGAGACCAGCAAGACTGATTCTCGTTCTTGACCAATACAGCTCGCTTATGTTATCGGACAACCTTTCTTTTCAAGCCCTCATCTTGGGAATCGT
>Ga0102851_10000127_pt1 | contig 31825 bp, 30 predicted proteins | sample Mud3Dept3metaG_FD_79558 | JGI IMG/M metagenome (GOLD analysis project Ga0102851, IMG submission 79558) | Freshwater wetland microbial communities from Ohio, USA, analyzing the effect of biotic and abiotic controls - Mud 3 Core 4 Depth 3... | ecosystem: Environmental > Aquatic > Freshwater >... | reverse complement strand
GGGACATCCTGATCATTTCGACGCCCCTTGACCTTCCGCGGTTCCGCGAGGTGTTCCGGGACGGCAGCGAACTGGGCCTCCGGTTCTCCTATGCGGAACAACCGAAGCCCAATGGACTTGCCGAGGCCTTTCTCATCGGCGAACAGTTCATCGGGCGGGACCCGGTCTGCCTTATCCTGGGAGATAATATCTTTTACGGACAGGGGCTCACCGCGCTCCTCGAAAAGGCTGTCCGGGACGTGGCGGCCGGCGGCGGCGCGACGGTGTTCGGATACTACGTCAAGGACCCCGAGCGGTACGGCATCGTGGAGTTCGACCGTCACGGCAGCGTCCTGTCGATCGAGGAAAAGCCCGCCCAACCGAAGTCACGCTTTGCCGTCACCGGCCTGTATTTCTACGACAATGACGTGGTCCGCATCGCAAAGGGCATCAAGCCATCGGGGCGGGGCGAACTGGAGATCACCGATGTCAACCGGGAGTACCTGCGCTTGAACAAGATTCGCGTCGAGCTCATGGGCCGGGGATACGCGTGGCTGGACACCGGTACGCACGAGAGCCTGCTGGAAGCGGGCGAGTTCATCGCAACCATCGAGCGGCGGCAGGGACTCAAGCTGTCGTGCATCGAAGAGATCGCCTACACGCTCGGCTATATCGATCGGGAGCAGCTGCTGAGAGCGGCCGACGACCACCGGAAGAACGCATACGGCGAATATCTGCGCATGGTCGCCGAACAAGGAGTTCCCGGTGCCCTTTGAGTTTCTACGGATGGCCATACCGGAGGTGATCCTGATCGCGCCGAAGGCCTTCAGCGATGAGCGGGGCGCGTTCATCGAGATCTACAAGCATTCCGAGTTCTCCCGATCGGGCATCCCGGAACACTTTGTGCAGGACAACTACTCCCGCTCCGTTCGCGGTGTTCTGCGGGGTCTTCATTACCAGCTGGACCCCAAGGCGCAGGGGAAGCTGGTGCGGTGCGTGCAGGGACGAATCTTTGACGCGGCCGTGGACATCAGGCGGGGCTCACCGTTCTATGGGCGATGGGTGGGCCAGGAACTTTCGGGAGAGAACGGTCTGATGCTGTACGTGCCGCCGGGTTTCGCCCACGGTTTCCTGACCTTGAGTGGATCGGCAGAGGTCTTGTACAAGTGCACCGAGGAGTACTCGCCGTCACACGACCGGGGGATCATCTGGAACGATCCGGACATCAAGGTCCCCTGGACAGTGCCGGACCCGCTCCTGTCGGACAAGGATCGGCTCCATCCGCTGCTGCGGGACGCTGAGAACAATTTTCGTTATCCCTCATGAAATATCTCATTATCGGAAGGAACGGCCAGCTGGCGACGGCGTTCGCACGGAGATTGGAATTGCGGTCCGCGGAATGCCTGGCTCCCGGCGAGTCCCAGTGCGATATCACCAATGCATCCGCCATCGGGTCGATCATCGCCTCTTACCGCCCGGGCGTCATCATCAATTGCGCGGCCTATAACCTGGTGGACCGCGCAGAACAGGAGCGCGACAAGGCGTTCGCGGTGAACGCCGGGGGGCCCCGCATTCTGGCGGAGGCGGCGCGGGACCAGAACGCTTTTCTGGTGCATTTCGGCTCTGATTACGTTTTCGATGGATCAAAGGAGGACGATCTGTACCGCGAGGACGACGCGACGAACCCCCTGAACGAGTACGGCAGGAGCAAGCTTGCGGGGGAGCGGGCTGTGCGGGAGATCCTGGCGGAACGCTCGCTCGTGTTCCGCCTGAGCTGGGTCTTCGGCGAAGGGCGGCAGAATTTCATCGCGAAGCTTCTCGAATGGTCACGCTCCCAGGACTATCTCAAGATCGCCTGCGACGAATTCTCGGTCCCCACCTGGACGGAGACCGTCGTTGACGTGACGCTCAAGTCGCTGGAACGCGAGGTGACGGGTCTGTATCATCTCACGAACAGAGGCTATTGCTCACGTTATGAATGGGCGAAAGTCATCCTGAAAAAGAAAAACATCGGCAAGTTCGTCAGGCCGGTCTCCATGGACGTGTTCAGCCTGCCCGCGAAGCGGCCGAAGTTCTCTGCCATGAACGATCAATTGATCGCCGATAGGCTGAACATTGACATACCCTCCTGGGAGGAGGCGGTCGACCGCTTTTTATCGAAGGAGCACGGAGCATGAACCAGGGTCCTGTTGTCGGCGATATGACACGGCTGCTCGGGGACGAACGGACGACGATGGTGGTGACCGGCGGCGCCGGATTCATCGGTTCGAACTTCATCCGCCATGTCCTGAAGAGAACGGATTTTCACGGCACGGTCGTCAACTATGACAAGTTGACCTATGCGGGTAACCTGGCGAGCCTCGCGGACATCGATCGGGAGTTCGGCGGAAAACGGTACTTCTTCGAGCGCGGGGACATCTGTGATCATGAACGGCTGGCGGACCTGTTCTCGAAGCATCCGGTCTCCGTTGTCGTCCACTTCGCGGCGGAGAGCCATGTGGACCGGTCCATTCACGGGCCGGCGGACTTCATCGAGACCAACATCAACGGGACCTTCCGCCTGCTGGAAGCGTCGCGTACCGCGTGGAAGGGCCGGCGGGATGTCCGCTTCCACCACGTCAGCACCGACGAGGTCTACGGGTCGCTCGGCGCTTCGGGGGCGTTCATCGAGGCCACGCCGTATGATCCGCGGAGCCCCTATTCGGCGTCCAAGGCTGCATCGGACCACCTCGTAAGGGCTTATTTCCATACCTACGGCCTGCCGGTGACCCTCTCGAACTGCTCGAACAACTACGGGCCGTACCAGTTCCCCGAAAAGCTCATTCCCCTCGTGATGCTGAACGCGTTCGGGGGAAAAGCGCTCCCGGTGTATGGAGACGGGAAGAATGTGCGGGACTGGCTCTATGTTGACGATCACTGCGAGGCGGTCTGGCAGATACTGGTGAAGGGGACAACCGGCGAGACCTACAACGTCGGGGGAGAGTGCGAGAAACAGAACATCGAAGTGGTGAGAGCGATTTGTGACGTCCTCGATGAACTTGCGCCGGCGAAGGACAATCCCGCGCTTCACGGACAGGCTGGCATCACCTCCTACCGGGACCTGATCACCTTCGTTACCGACCGGCCGGGACATGACCGCCGCTATGCCATCAACTGCGAAAAGATCAAGCGCGAGCTCGGCTGGCGGCAGGACCATGATTTTGTGACCGGGCTGCGTTCGACCATCGCGTGGTACCTGCAGAACACCGCGTGGATCAACGGGATCCGGAGCGGCGAGTATCAGCAATGGATCGAGCGGAACTATACCGCCAGAACAACACACACGAACAGAGGGGCGAAATGAAGATTTCAGTTATCGGGACAGGGTATGTCGGCCTGGTGACCGGCACCTGTCTTGCTGAGAGCGGCAACCAGGTCATCTGCATGGACATCGACGAGCGGAAGATCGAGCTGTTGAACGACGGCAGGGTGCCGATCTACGAGCCCGGCCTCGAAGAGCTGATCAAGCGGAACACGGCCCATACCAGGCTCACCTTCACCACGGACATGGCGTCCGCCGTGCGGAACGCGGACATCATCTTCATTGCCGTCGGCACGCCGCCGGGCGAGGACGGCTCTGCCGACCTCAAGTACGTGCTGGACGCGGCCCGGGAGATCGGGAAGTTCATGAACGGGTACAAGGTCGTGGTGAACAAGAGCACCGTGCCCGTGGGGACCGGCGACAAGGTCCGCGCGGCGATCGCATCGAGGACGAAGCACAAGTTCGACGTGGTATCGAACCCGGAGTTCCTGAAGGAGGGGGCGGCCATCGAGGACTTCATGAAGCCCGACCGCGTCGTGATCGGCGCGGAAAGCCCCAAAGCGATACAGCTTATGAACGAGCTGTATGCACCCTTCGTGCGCACGGGAAAGCCCATCCTCATGATGGACATCCGGAGCGCGGAAATGACCAAGTACGCCTCCAATGCCATGCTGGCGACCAAGATATCGTTCATCAACGAGATGGCGAACATCTGCGGGATCCTCGGCGCGGACATCGACAGTGTGCGGAAGGGCATGGGGTACGACAAGCGCATCGGATTCGAGTTCCTGTTCCCCGGCGTCGGGTACGGCGGCTCCTGCTTCCCCAAGGACGTGAAAGCGCTGGTGCAGACCGCCGAGGAGCATCGCATTGCCGCCACGGTCCTGAAGGCCGTGGAGGCCGTGAACGAAGAACAGAAAAAGATGATCTTCCGGAAGATCGTGGAACATTTCCGGGTCACGGCCGGCAGGAAACGGCCGCCGGGGAAAAAGCCCCTGGCCGGCAGGACTATCGCGGTGTGGGGCCTTTCGTTCAAGCCGCGCACCGATGACATGCGCGAGGCGCCGTCGGTGGTGATCATCGATAACCTCCTCCGGGCGGGCGCCGAGGTCAGGGCGCACGATCCGGTCGCCATGAACGAAGCGTACAAGATCTTCAAGGACCGCATCTTCCTGGCCGGGGACAGCTACGAGGCGCTCAGGGGCGCCGACGCGCTGGCAGTTGTGACGGAGTGGAACGAGTTCAGGACGCCTGACTTCGCGCGGATGAAGAAGCTCATGAAGACGCCGGTCATCTTTGACGGCAGGAACGTCTACAGCCAGGACGAAGTGCGGAAACTCGGCTTCACGTATTACGGCATGGGAAGACGATAATATCCGTGAATGTACTAACGGTATTTGACAGGGATCAAATCGGATAATAGTCGGATAATTTCTTTTCCGACAATTCCCCTGTCAGGTGAATGCGTTGCTCTGGACTTTATCCGTTTTTATAGCAGGAGAGAATGCATGAGAATACTGGTGACCGGCGGCGCAGGATTCCTGGGGTCGCACCTGTGCGAGCGGCTGCTCAAGGAGAAGCATGAGGTCGTTTGCATGGATAATTTTTTTACCGGCAGACGGCGGAATCTTCACCCGTACCTCGGGAATCCCGACTTCGAAGTGGTCCGCCACGACGTCATCGAACCGATCCTGCTGGAGGTGGACCGGATCTATCACCTTGCCTGTCCGGCCTCGCCGGTCCACTACCAGTACAACCCGGTCAAAACGATCAAGACGAACGTGCTGGGGACCCACAACATGCTGGGGCTTGCCAAACGGACCCGGGCGAGGTTCCTGCTGGCATCGACGTCCGAGGTCTACGGCGACCCGAAGGTCCACCCCCAGACCGAGGACTACTGGGGCAATGTGAATCCCATCGGGATCCGGAGCTGCTACGACGAAGGAAAACGCGTGGCCGAGACCTTCACCATGGACTATCACCGCCAGAGCCGCGTCGACGTCAGGATCGTCCGCATCTTCAACACCTATGGGCCGCGCATGCTGGCAGACGACGGAAGGGTCGTGAGCAACTTCATCGTCCAGGCGCTCAGGGGGGATGCTATCACCGTGTACGGGGACGGCTCTCAGACGCGGTCGTTCTGCTTTGTCGACGATCTCGTTGACGGCTTGGTGCGGATGATGGAGAACGAGGGCTTCATCGGCCCGGTGAACCTCGGCAATCCGCGGGAGTTCACCATCCTGGACCTGGCGAAGAAGATCATCGCCATGACCGGTTCGCGCTCAAAGATCGTGCAGAAACCGCTGCCGTCCGACGACCCGACCCAGCGTCAGCCGGACATCACGCTGGCGCAGCAGAAGCTTGGATGGCAGCCGAAGATGGACGCTGACGAGGGCCTCAAGATGACGATCGACTATTTCCGGAAGGAGCTCGCCCGGTAGGGCGGGATGTCGTATCCCCGCGCCATGAACAAAGTGAAACCCGCCATCGTCGCTGTCATCCCTTCGCGGTACGGTTCGACCCGCTTTCCCGGCAAGTCCCTTGCTCTCATCCGGAACAAGCCGATGGTGCAGTGGGTCTATGAACGGGCGAAGCGGTCCGCGCTGCTCGACCGCGTTATTGTGGCCACGGACGACCACCGCATCCTGAAGGCCGTGGCCGCGTTCGGCGGCGAGGCAATGATGACCTCGCCGGGGCATGCCACAGGCACGGACCGGATCGCCGAAGTGGCGCGGTCCCTCGACTGCGATATCGTGGTGAACGTACAGGGGGATGAGCCGCTCATCGACCCCGGCATGATCGATGCGGCGGTCAGGCCGCTGGCCGAGGATCCGTCCATCCCCATGGGAACGCTGGCGAAGCTGATCACCGATCCCGCCGAGGCGCGCGACCCGAACGTGGTCAAGGTGGTCATGGACGGTAAGGGGTATGCGCTGTATTTTTCCCGCGCTCCCATCCCCTGGGACCGCGACGGGTGGGCCGGCAAGACCGCACTTGCAGATCTCGGCGCAGGCGGATCCCCCCGTTACAAGCACATCGGGCTGTACGTGTACCGCAGGGACTTTCTGCTCGCCTATGCGGCAATGCCCCAGACGCCCCTCGAGGTGACGGAGAAGCTTGAACAGCTCCGCGCACTGGAACAGGGCCACCGGATCAGGGTCGTGGTCACCGAGCGTGAATCCTTTGGCGTTGACATTCCAGACGATTTGAGTAAAATACTGCAGCGCATGGAAGAAAGCGGGATCACCACATGAGCGAAATAAAATCCAAGACCAAGTATATCTTCGTGACGGGCGGCGTCGTGTCCTCACTGGGGAAGGGGCTTGCGGCCTCGTCCATGGGCGCACTCCTCGAGGCGCGGGGGCTCAAGGTGACGTTCCTGAAGCTTGATCCCTACATCAACGTGGACCCCGGCACCATGAGCCCGTTCCAGCACGGCGAGGTGTTCGTGACCGACGACGGCGCCGAGACGGACCTCGACCTTGGCCACTACGAACGCTACTGCAAGGTCACCACCAGCCAGAAGAACAACTTCACCTCGGGAAGGATTTACTTCAACGTCATCTCAAAGGAGCGCCGGGGTGATTACCTCGGCGGCACCGTTCAGGTCGTGCCGCATATCACCGATGAGATCAAACGGGCCATCACCGATCTCGCCAATGACGAGGATGTGGTGATCGTCGAGATCGGCGGGACCATCGGCGACATCGAGAGCCTTCCGTTCCTCGAGGCCATCCGCCAGATGCGGTACACCCTGGGGAAGGGCAATTACCTCTACATCCATCTCACGCTGGTCCCGTATATCAAGGCCGCAGATGAGCTCAAGACGAAACCTACCCAGCACAGCGTGAAGGAGCTTCAGTCCATCGGTATCCAGCCAAACATCATCCTGTGCCGGAGCGACCGCCCCATTCCGCGTGACATGAAACGGAAGATCGCGCTCTTCTGCAACGTTGAGGAGAATGCGGTCATCACGGCGCAGGATGTGGGGACCATTTACGAGGTCCCGCTCCATCTGCACGAGGAGGGGCTCGATGACCGGATCGTGGAGATGCTGGACCTGCAGGCGCCCCGGGGCGATCTCGCGGTCTGGGAGACGATCGTCAAACGCGTCAAGCAGCCGCTCAAGAACGTCACCATCGCCCTGGTCGGCAAGTATGTCGATCTCAAGGAATCGTATAAGAGCCTGTGCGAGGCACTGACGCATGGCGGCATCGCCAATGACGCCAAGGTCTCTCTCAGCTGGGTCGATTCCGAGGAGATCGAGGCCAAAGGCGCGGCCGAAATGCTCAAGGACATGGACGGCATCCTCGTGCCGGGAGGATTCGGGATCCGCGGCGTGGAGGGCAAGATCGCTGCGGTGAAGTACGCGCGCGAGAACAAGATACCCTATTTCGGCATCTGTTTGGGAATGCAGTGCGCCGTGATCGAAGTGGCCCGGAACCTCGCCGGGCTCAGGGACGCCAACAGCTCGGAGTTCAATCTGCAGACGCCGCACCCGGTCATCTACCTGATCGAACAGTGGTACGATTACCGCACCAGGTCGGTCCAGAAGCGCGACCTGACGTCGGACAAGGGCGGCAGCATGCGGCTCGGCGCCTATCCCTGCAAGCTGGAAAAGGGGACCTTTGCCCACGAGGCCTACGGCAGGGATGAGATCTCCGAGCGCCACCGGCACCGTTACGAGTTCAACAACAAGTACCTCGACCAGCTCAAAAAGGCCGGACTGGTGATCAGCGGCCTGTCGCCCGACGGCGAACTGGTCGAGATCGTCGAGCTGCGGGACCATCCCTGGTTCCTGGGCTGCCAGTTCCACCCCGAGTTCAAGTCCACCCCGCGGAACCCGCACCCGCTGTTCACCGCGTTCATCGGGGCGTCCTACCGGAACCGTGAAAAGAGGAACAAGCCGTGACCCGCAAGATCGACATCGGAACGGTCACGATCGGCAACGGCGCCCCCTTCGCGCTCATTGCCGGTCCCTGCGTCATCGAGTCCGAGGCCTCCACGCTGGAGACCGCGGAGCGGCTCAAGCGGATCACTACCGATCTCGGCATCGCGCTGATCTTCAAGTCCTCGTACGACAAGGCGAACCGCAGCTCGGTCACATCGTTCCGCGGCCCGGGCATCGCGGCCGGACTTCGCGTTCTCGCCCGGGTCAAGGCTGAGTTCTCCTTGCCCATCCTGTCCGATGTGCACCGGTTCGAGGAGATCGCCCCGGCTGCCGAGGTCCTCGATGTGATCCAGATCCCTGCGTTCCTTTCGCGCCAGACGGACCTGCTCGTGGCCGCGGCGAAGACCGGCAGGGTCGTGAACATCAAGAAAGGACAGTTCCTGGCGCCCTGGGACATCAAGAACGCTATCGGAAAAGTTGAATCGGCAGGGAATACGAACATCCTCATCACGGAACGAGGCGTGTCTTTCGGGTACAATAATCTGGTCGTGGACATGCGGGCCCTTCCGATCCTGCGCAGTTTCGGGTATCCCGTTATCTTCGATGCCACGCATTCGGTCCAGATCCCCGGGGGCGCCGGCACGGCATCGTCCGGGGACCGGCAGTTCGTCGCGCCCTTGACCCGCGCTGCGGTGGCTGCAGGCGTGGACGCCCTGTTCATGGAAGTGCATGCCTGTCCCGACAAGGCGCTCTGCGACGGCCCGAACATGCTGAGCCTCGATGAACTTCCCACGCTCCTCCGCCAGGCGCAGGAGATCGACAGGATCGTGAAACAATGAGCCAAGAACAGGCAAAGCGGGTGCTCCGGATCGAAGCGGACGCCATCGCCCGGCTGATCGACCGGCTCGACGATAATTTCGACCGGGCGATCGACCTGATCATGAACTGCAAGGGCCGTGTCGTTGTCACCGGCATGGGGAAGTCCGGCCACATCGGTAACAAGATCGCGGCGACCCTGGCCTCGACCGGTACGCCGGCGCTGTTCCTGCACCCTGCCGAAGGCATCCACGGCGACCTGGGCATGGTCACCAAGGGGGACATTGTGATCGCGCTTTCGAACAGCGGGGAGACCGAAGAGCTTTCGCGGATGCTCCCGTCCCTCAAGCGGATCGGCATCACGATCATCGCGCTCACCGGCAATCCTGATTCGACCCTCGCCAAGAGCAGCGATGTGGTCATCGACGTGGGGGTGAAGGAGGAGGCGTGCCCTCTCGGGCTCGCACCGACCGCGAGCACGACCGCAACGCTTGCCATGGGGGACGCCCTCGCCGTTGTTCTGCTCGACCGGAAAGGGTTCAAGGAGGAAGACTTCGCCTGCTATCATCCGGGAGGGGCGCTGGGAAAGCGGCTGCTCCTTCGCGTACAGGATATCATGCACACCGGCGACGCTGTCCCAAAAGTTTACGAAGAGGCGCTCGTGAAGGATGCGATCTATGAGATATCGTCCAAGAAGATGGGCGTCACGTCGGTTCTCGATACTGAACAAAGGCTTGTTGGCGTGATCTCCGACGGCGATCTGCGCCGCTGGATGGAACGGACGGAAAAGACGGGGGAGAACCTCCTTTCGAAAAAGGCCCGGGAGATCATGACCAGGGACCCCAAGGTGATCGGGAGGGAAGCCCTGGCTGCGGAGGCGGTGGCGATCATGGAAGCCAGCTCGATCACCTGTCTCCTCATCGTCGACTCCGGGAAACGCCCCGAAGGCGTGATCCATCTCCACGATCTGCTGAAGGCGGGAGTGGTATGAAGAAAGGTCAACGTTCAAGGATCAAGGTTGAAGGGTGGGCATGAAGAAGACAGGATACAGCCTGAAGGCCAAAGCGAAAAAGATCAAGCTGCTTCTGCTCGACGTGGACGGCGTTTTGACCGACGGCAGGATCATCCTGGACAACCAGGGTAACGAGCTCAAGGCGTTCCATGTGCGGGACGGACACGGGATCAAGCTTGCCCAGCGGGGGGGGATCGTCATCGGGATCATCACCGGCAGGAAGGCGGAGGTCGTGAACGTGCGCGCGCGGGAGCTTGGCATCTCGGAGGTCCACCAGGGGGCGCTGGAAAAGATCGGGGTCTACGAGACCATTCTCGAGAAGTACGGCCTCCGGGACGACGAGACCGCATTCATCGGGGACGATATCGTCGACGTGGGGATCTTCAAGCGGGTGGGGCTCGCGGTGACCGTAGCGGACTGCGATCCTGCCGTGAAGCCTTTCGCGGACATGGCCACGAAGGCCGCCGGCGGGAGGGGTGCTGTCCGCGAGGTGATCAACTTCCTGCTCAAAAGCCAGGGCAAACAGCCGGTCCCATGAACCCCTCGATCACCAGGACGAGGAAGCGGATCAGCCGCTTTTTACTCGTCGTCGTAACAAAGACCCTCGGCCTGGCGGGCCGGTTGTTCCCGTATTCGCTGGCCGTTGCCGCAGGCGGGGGCCTTGGTTTCATCGCATACTACCTGCTTCCCCGTGACCGGAAACGCGCTGTTGCGCACCTTCGCTCGGTGTATCCCGAACAGGAAGACGAGTGGGTGGAGCGCATTGCTCATCGCACCTTCATCCATCTCGGCAAGGCCCTCCTGGAAACGATGGCCGTCAATCCCCGGAGGCTTCCCTCCCTGGTAACGTTCCGGGGATTCGAACACCTCAAGTCAGCGGTTGAAAAGGGCAGGGGCGTCGTGTTCGTAACCGGGCATATCGGGAATTGGGAGATCATGGGAGCCGCAGTGGCCGCAGCATATTCCCTCAGCGTCGTCGCCGCGCCAATTGAGCCTGAACCGGTCAACGACATGATCGTAGGTCTGCGGGCGGCCCTGGGAGTGCGCACAATCCTGCGCAGCAGACCGGGTGCCGCAAAGGAACTGATCCGCATCTTCCGAGAGAACCGGATCCTCGGCATCCTCATCGACCAGGACACCGATGTGGAGGGGGCATTCGTGGATTTCATGGGAAGACCCGCCTGGACGCCGACGGCTGCGGCCCAGATGGCCATTAAATTCGGCGCGCCGGTGGTCTTTGGTTACATACAGCGAACCGGCAATGACCGGCACACGATCACCATCGAAGGCCCTCTGGACCTGAGCAGGTCCGGCAACGACGAAGAAGACATCAGGACCAATACCGCCATGTTCACAAAAAAGATAGAAGAGGTCATACGTCGGAACCCGGAACAGTGGGTCTGGATGCATCGCCGATGGAGACGCCAACCATGAACGTGCCGAATTTGCTGTCCATCAGCAGGATCCTCGCGGTGCCGGTCTTCATCGTGCTCATGCTCGAGCCGACGCCGCTCCGCGCCCTGCTTGCCGGGATCGTGTTCTCCATCGCCTCGGCCACGGACTGGCTCGACGGATATCTCGCGCGAAAATGGGGGCAGGTTACGAAGATCGGCAAGCTGCTAGATCCCATCGCGGACAAGATCCTGGTTGCCTCTGCGCTCATTATACTCGTGGACATCGCCCGTATCCCGGCATGGGTCGCGATCGTCATCATCGGCCGAGAGATCGCCATAACCGGCCTCCGTGCCATGGCCGCGGCCGACGGTGTCGTCATCGCGGCCGAGAACATGGGAAAGTGGAAGGTCGGAGCCCAGATTACTGCTGTGCTCTGCCTGGTGCTGGACTACCACCTGGGGACGGACTGGATCAGCGATGTCGGGCGGATCGCCATCTTCATAGCAATGATACTGGCGGTCATATCCGGCATACAGTACATCATCGATTACTGGAAAAGGGCGCGATAAGAATGGGACCGCTCCATGCCGCATACCTGTTCGGCGCCTATCTCGTCGGGGCCATTCCCTTCGGGCTCTTCTTCGCAAAGGCCGTGGGCGGGGTGGATGTACGCACCGTGGGTAGCGGGAACATCGGCGCCACGAACGTGCTGCGGGCCGCTGGAAAGAAGGCCGCGCTCCTGACGCTCCTGGCAGACTGCCTGAAAGGACTTATTCCGGTCCTGCTTGCCTCAACGCTTTTCCCCGGCGAGCTCCTCTCCGTGCTCAGCGGCGTTGCCGCAATCCTGGGGCACAACTACCCGATTTACCTGAAATTCAAGGGGGGCAAGGGCGTGGCAACCAGCTTCGGTGTTGTGCTCGCGGTCGCGCCCGGGACCGGTCTTATCTGCCTGCTCGCCTGGGCCGCGGCAGCCGCTATCGGGAAGTACTCCTCATTGTCCGCCCTCATCTCGTTCGCCCTCTACCCGCTCATTACGTTCACCTTGCACGGCGACTCGAAGCCCCAGGCATTCCTTTCGCTCTTTGTGTTCTCGATGATCTACTACCGCCATCGTGAGAATATCAGGCGTCTCATCTCCGGGACGGAAACGAAGATCGGGCAGAAACAATAGCATGGGACAACCGGGCGCGGAGACAAGGTCACGCGGAGAGCGGTCTCGCGTGGGGGAATATCTCAGCACGTGGCTTCCCACCGCGGTCTACATCGCCCTGATCCTGATCATGGCGGCGAGACCGTCGCCGAAACTTCCCCCTATCAGGCACATTGACAAGTATCTGCATGCCTTTGCCTACGGCATCCTTGCTGTTCTGTCGTACCGGTCCTTTGTCAGGACCGGAGCCCGCCGCGCCGCTGTGTTCACGTTCCTGCTGGGGGTTGCGGTGAGCATGAGCGATGAGGGTATCCAGGCGCTCAGCAGGATGCGAACAGCGGACCGGTATGACCTCGCGGCAGACGCAATCGGGACCATCATCGGAACGCTGGTCATCGCCTTGTCCGGGCGATTGGGGAGGAAACCCGCTTCACCGGGCTCGCCGGGTGACGCAGAATGACCCGCAAACCTGCGCTCGCCCGTCTCTCCCGGTGGTTGACGTTGACAAAGAATGCACGTGCTGATATTATGTGCATACGCCGGAACGGACAGGACAGGTCCTCCGGACGAGGGGTGCGATGTCGACCATCATAACGCTCACAACTGATTATGGGACGCGGGATTCCTTCGTGGCAAGCATGAAGGGCATCATCCTCAAGACCAACCCTCAGGTCCAGATCCTCGACATCACCCATGAGATCGCTCCCCAGGATATCTGGGAGGCGGCATTCACGCTGAAGAGCGTTTATGACCAGTTCCCCAGAGGCACCGTCCACCTTGCCGTTGTCGATCCCGGCGTCGGGAGCGGACGGCGTCCGATCATCGTCGTGACCGAGGGCTATTACTTCGTCGGACCGGACAATGGCCTGTTCAGCATGATCTACCGAGATGCCGAGAGGCTCCGGGTCCATCACATCACGTCAGGACATTACTTCATCCCGAATCCGGGGCCCACCTTCCATGGGCGGGACGTATTCGCCCCGGTTGCCGCATGGCTCACCAGGGGCATCCCTTCCGGCAATTTCGGCGATGAGATCACGGATTTCGTCAAGCTGAACGTTCCGGTCCCCAAGCGGACCGACAACAGCATTGACGGACACGTGGTGCATGCCGACCATTTCGGCAATATCATCACGAACATCACCTACACGGACCTGCAGTCACTTATCCCCGAAGGCGGCACCATGGGACCGGTTTCGATCACCATACTGGGCAAGGAGATCAAGGGCATGAAGAAGTACTATGCCGAGGCCGCCCCGGGAGAACCGAGCGCCATCATCAACAGTTCGGGAAATCTCGAAATATTCCTTTTCCGCCAGAACGCCCGCACGGTCCTGGCAATCAAGCGCGGCGAGGTCGTCCGGCTCACCGTCCATCCCGCGGCCTGACGGCATCCTTCCCGTCGCCCTCCTGCAAAATCGGTATTGTCTCAAAGCACGCTGCGCTGTATAATGCCCGCGTGAAATCATTCCACATCATTACCTTCGGCTGCCAGATGAACGAGCATGACTCAGAGCGCATGGCCGGGATACTCGAGTCTCAGGGCTTTGTTCCCGCCGCCTCCGCCGAGGATGCCGAGATGGTGATCCTGAACACCTGCAGCATCCGTGACAAGGCTGAGCAGAAATTCTACAGCGAACTGGGAAGACTCGCGCATCTCAAGGGCAGGGGCGGGAACAAGGTCACCATAGCGGTTGCCGGCTGCATCGCCCAGCAGGAGGGGGAAAAATTGCTCTCCCGAACGCCGTCCGTGGACATGGTGATCGGGCCTTCGGACATTGCGCGGCTGTCCGCCATGATCGAGAAGAAGCGTGATCTCGGGAGGCCAGTCGTGGAGACCGGCGGCGATCCGGAATACCACCGGCGGCTGGTGCCCGCGTCGAGGACCGACGGTCTCAAGGCGTGGGTGTCCATCATGTACGGTTGCGATAATTTCTGCACCTATTGCGTCGTTCCCTATCTTCGGGGCAGGGAGCGGTCCCGTCCTCCCCGCGACATCGTGGCAGAGGTCCGGGTCCTTGGTGAACAGGGCTACCGCGAGATCACGCTCCTTGGTCAGAACGTGAACTCCTACGGCAAAGGCCTGCAGGAACCCTGCACATTCCCCGAGCTGCTCCGCAGGGTGCAGGACGCTGACGGCATCGAGCGGGTCCGTTTCGTCACCTCCCATCCTCGGGACCTCTCTGATGCGCTCATCGACGCCATCCGCGATCTTACGAAGGTCTGCGAGTCGATCCACCTGCCGGTACAGAGCGGCGCCGATCGTGTCCTTGCGTCAATGAACCGCCGTTATACATCGGCGGAATACCGTGACAAGGTACAGAAACTTCGAAAGGCAGTACCGGACATGGTCATAACCACGGACATCATCGTCGGTTTCCCGGGGGAGACCGCAGATGACTTCGCCTGCACGCTGCGGCTCCTGCAGGAAGTCGAATACGACAATATCTTCGCATTCAAGTATTCCAAGAGGACCCACACGAAGGCCCTCGGCATTCCCGGGCACCTTGCCGAAGAGGTGAAGGAAGAACGTCTGGCGCAGGTATTAGAGCTCCAGAAGGGGATATCGCTCAGGAAGAACGAACACCACATCGGGAGCGTACAGGAGGTCCTCGTCGAGGGGGCGAGCAAAAAGGGCGGGATGCTCACCGGCCGGACGCGCGGAAACAAGTCTGTGAACTTTCCCGGCCCCGTCCACCTGCGGGGCTCGCTCGTCAACGTGCGGATCATTGCGGCAGGCCCCAACTCATTGTCCGGAGAGCTATGCGTGTAGCATTCACGACCCTCGGCTGCAAGATCAACCAGTACGAGACCGATGCCATGCAGCAGGCTGCGGCAGCCGAAGGGAGCTCTATTGTCCCTTTTGATACGGAGGCCGACGTCTATGTCATCAACACCTGCTCGGTAACGGCGAAAAGCGATTACCAGTGCCGGCAGATGATCCGGGCCGCGATACGCCGCAAGGAGGGCGCGCGGGTCATCGTGACAGGATGCTATGCGGAAACACGGCCCCAGGAGATCAGGGACATACCCGGCGTCTCGATGGTGCTCGGGAATGACGAGAAAACGCGCATTACCCGGTATCTGTTCGAACCTGACGGCGGCCACAAGGCGGACTTGTGCAACCCCGCAACAGTAAAGCGGAGGACCCGAGGCTTTCTCAAGATCCAGGATGGGTGCGACAGCCGCTGCACATACTGCATCGTACCTCTTGCCAGGGGCGGATCGCGAAGCGTTCCCCGGGAACAGGTCGTCCGGATGTTCGAGCAGACCATCAAGGAGGGGTGTCCCGAGATCGTGCTGAGCGGGATCCACATTGGTCGCTACGGTCTTGATCTCGGGTCTCCGGATTCCCTGACCGGTCTTGTCCGGGACTTGCTCGCCAGAAGAGAACAAGCCCGCATTCGTCTGAGCTCCATAGAACCGAACGAGATCACCCCTGATCTCATAGACATGCTCGGTCATGGACTTTGCCGTCATCTGCATATCCCGCTTCAAAGCGGAGATGATGCAATTCTGTGTTCCATGAATCGCGCTTACACCACAGGTTTCTACAGGGATCTGGTGGAGAGCGCCGCACGGAAGATACCCGATATTGCCATTGGCGCTGATGTGATGGTGGGGTTTCCGGGTGAGGGTGAGAAGCAATTTCAGAACACCTATGACCTGATCTCAGATCTGCCTCTGACCCATCTTCATGTGTTCAGCTATTCGCAGAGGCCGGGAACGCCGGCAGCAGCGATGAAAGGACAGGTGCCGGACAGGACTAAAAAGGAACGGAACGAGGTACTTAGGGCTCTTGTATTCAAGAAGAACATTGCCTTCCGTGAAAGTCTAAAGGGAAAAACGCTCCGGGTTGTGCTGGAAGAGGGGCAGACAGCAGGGCTAGGAATGTGTTCTGGGTTGAGCGACAACTATGTCCGCGTTCATGTTTCTGGGGTGAAAAAGGCTGATATTGGCAGGGAAATCAACATCCGCATCAAGGATATCGATGAAAAAGGGGTTAGGGGAGAAAAAAAGGTAACTGATTGAAATATAAATGATATGAGTGGTTAATTATTGTGCACATTGCATTGTACTCATGACTAAAGCATCAGGAAAAAGCGTATCCACAGAGTTAATAACAGGTTGCTCACAGAACCTGTGAAAAGGATGGATAACCGTATGCTTTGTCTGTTCTTTTTCTGCTGAAGGTCCTGGTGATTCTGCAGGAGCGCATCGATCGATCCCTGCAGGATTTTACAGTTACGGTTGGTAATATTGGGTAACATAATGTGATATATCACTTCTCCTTCGCTAAGATATTGTAACAAGTGTCCCTCTGTGCAGGCGTATAGCCGGCGTCCTTGATTATATTCACGATCTCCTCTCGCGTCATTCTAAAGCTCACCCCTGCAGCTGCGACAACATTCTCTTCGATCATCGTGCTTCCAAAATCATTGGCTCCGAACTCAAGGGCGATCTGGGCGATCTTGGCTCCCTGGGTCACCCATGACGCCTGGATGTTCGCGAAGTTGTCGAGCATGATCCGCGACAGGGCGAGGACCTTCAAATATTCCACTGCCGTAGCCGGCCGGCCCCCTAGTTCCGTGTTCCCGGGCTGGTAGGTCCAGGGGATGAACGCCGTGAAGCCTTTCGTCTCGTCCTGAAGGTCCCGGAGCCGCACCATATGCTGGACGATCTCATCCTGCGTCTCGAGACCGCCGAACATCATGGTCGCCGTGGTGGGCATGCCCAGGCCGTGCGCCTCCTTCATGACATCCATCCAGTCCCGCCAGCGGATCTTATTGGGGCTCACCTGCTCCCGGACACGGTCAACCAGGATCTCCGCTCCCCCTCCGGGTATGGAGTCCAGACCTGAGGCCTTGAGTCGTTTCAATGCGTCGGCGATGCTGATCTGTGCTTTTCGGGCGACGTAGGATATCTCAGAGGGTGACAGCGAATGGACCTGTATCGAGTAGCGGGACTTGATGGAGGAGAACAGTTCCTCGAAGTATTCGATGCCGAGGTCCGGGTGAACGCCGCCTTGCATGAGGATCTGGGTACCGCCAAGAGCGATGGTCTCGTCGATCTTCCTGAAGATATCCTCGTTCGAGAGAATATAGGCCTCGGGGCTGTCCGCCTCCCGGTAGAACGCGCAGAACTTGCATTTGTTGACGCAGATATTCGTGTAGTTGATGTTCCGGTCGACGATAAAAGTGACCAGGCGTTCCGGATGGAGGCGCCTTCGGATGGCGCCGGCGAGCTCGCCCAGGGTCAGGAGGTCGGCCTGCCTGAACATAAGTAATCCTTCACGGGCATCCAGGCGTTCACCTCTTGACGCCCGCACGATCACTTTTTTTAAACTTGTCTTCATATCTCCGTCTCTAAAACTAACTGTAACTCAGTTCAAAGCATAGCTTTCTACTCAAGCAGGGCACCGCGCATAACGCGCCACCAACCGATCGAATACACGCGGTTGTATAAAAGCTGCATTTCGTAAATATTTGGTTCTACCCCAGGCATGTTAATATCTGGAAGCGGGTAGATCTTTCCCGGGCCTCTCACATCGAGCAGAAAATCAGGACCAATGACCCGATCCCAGCCGATACCGATATGATTACGGTCACTATTCAACAAACTTGTACCTACGGCATAATAAGGGAATCCTTTCGGAGCAGCGAGTTCTATAAGAGTTGGGCCTATATCAAGATGACTGCCGGAAATATCCCGGGGAAGCTTGACATCTCTCAAAACAGTTTTGCCGTACATGACAAACGGGACTGCCGAACTTTCGAAATAGCTTGGACGAGCCGAAATGAATCTTCTGCTACTATGATCACCGGTGATAACGAATAATGCGTCGTGAAAACGGTTTTCCGCACTGTGCACGAACTGCCCCAAGCAACGATCAGAATACCAGAGGTGTCCAAGCGCGTTTAGGTTCACCACAGTCTTGTCAGCCATCGAAGTTAGATCTTGGGGGATGCTTTTAAGGAGAAAGCCCTTTTTGTACACGTCAACAGTGTATGGGGGATGATAGGTGGTCGTTATGATAAAGTTGAAGGTTGGATGGGAATTGTCAATTTTACTTAGAATTAAGTCAAAAAGATGTTCATCTTGGATCCCCCATGGATTCATCAGAGACTTATCTGCCATATGATCGGCATCGTAAATCGCGTCAAATCCCTGATTGGGGGAGAAACGCTTAAGATTCAACCACGCCGCATCTCCGCCATAAAACATGTTGGTTTTGTACCCAAGCCGCTTGAACTGGAGAGCCAACGCCGTAGGAAAAGCCTTAACGGAAGAGGATATATCCTGTTGTGTGTAAGGCAGCCCCGTGATAAGGGTGGCCAGCGATTGTATTGTTCCGCCACCCGCTGGGATGAAATGCTGAACAGAGATGCCTTCTCGTATAAGCTGTTTCAGGTTGTCCGTAAGATGCAGTGATGAGTACGTATCCATTAAAGGCCAGGTGTCGTAGCTTTCCATGACAATGAGAAATACGTGACGTGGGGGATTTTGCGTTCCAGGTGCGGACCTTAAGAAGTACTGGTCAAGATCGTCAAAACTGGCGTTAGTATTAAAAACAGCTTGTGCTGCGTGCTTCACATCGTGGTCTGGTAAGAACACTTCGAGGCCCTCGTACCCACGGTTGTTTGCGACAAATTTTTTCACGGTCTGATAGAAAGCGACAAAGGGATTCGTCACGGCTTGGCCAAGAAAATCATCTCGAGTAATGGCGTCATTTTGCAATTGTGGGACATTGTCGGTGACGTCGCCTCCGCTGCCTACCAGGAGCAAAATCGGGAAAAAAAGAGCAACCACAAACTGTGTCCACCTGGGTACTTTATGACGCTCGAGAAACTCTGTCGATACGAATCCTTTGACTAAGACTTTTCTTAAAGAAAAAACGGTAACAACAGTCAATGCGAGGATAATAATAAAATTTTCTATAGGATGGTAATCAGACCAGATTGTTTGGAGAATCGCCCTCGTGTCATCGTAAACAAGATTCACTATGAAATGGTTGATCTGGCTGTTAAACTCCTTGAAGTAATTTATCGTAACTACACAAGTCCCGGCATATATGGCACAAAAAAGTTCACCCCATGCAAGACGAAAACGGTCAGTGGTCTTCGCAGTATCTGTAAACCCGGATACAATACTCAAAAGAAAAGGGAATGATACCAATATTGTTGCAACTAGAGCATCATAGCTGATTCCGTGAATGCTCACCCAGACAATATTCAAGACGGAAGTCGTTGGATCGATGTGATTCTTGAAGTAAAATATGAATCCTACGCGATAAACCCCAAGCAATACCATGCAAAACAGCCATAGTTTCAAATCCTTTTGATACTGATCAAAAAAGCGACTCCAATTTCTCATGTGTTTTCCTATCAACCCAATAAGTCGTGCATAACATTCTATTTATCAAAGAGTATCGATATCAAAGGGTTTTGTTTTCCTACCCCACACCTTCACGACATTATATACCGTATCGCGCTCAACAGGTGAGCGCCCCGCCTGCTTGATGAGAAACACAATATCATCCTTGGTCATGCTCCCCTCCGTCGTACCACCGGCAGCCTTTGTTATTTTTTCTTCGACAACTGTTCCGTCAAGGTCATCGACACCGAAGTTCAACGCTACTTGGGCGATCTTTTCGCCTAGCATAACCCAGTAAGCTTTTATATGGTCAAAGTTGTCGAGCATGAGCCGCGAAATTGCCAGAGTCTTCAGGTCATCGAAGCCCGTGGTATACGACGATTTCCTGATCTCCGTGTTCTGGGAATGAAAACTCAGGGGGATAAACGCCTGGAAACCTCCTGTTGCGTCCTGGAGTTCGCGAAGCTTAATCAAATGGTCGACCCGGTCCGCAGCGGTCTCGATGTGGCCGTAGAGCATGGTTGCGTTCGACTTGAGGCCGATGCCGTGAGCGGTCTCCATCACTTCGAGCCAGCGGTCGCCGCTGATCTTCTCTGCGCAGAGCGTGTTCCGGACCGCCGGATTGAAGATCTCCGCGCCGCCGCCGGGGAGCGATCCGAGGCCTGCCTCGCGGAGAGCAAGGAGGGTATCCTTCAGACCGAGGCCGGAGAGCTTTGCCATATAGTCGATCTCAACGGCAGTGAAGGCCTTGATGTGGATGTGCGGGAAATTCTTCTTGAGCGCGTGGAGCATGTCGAGGTACCACGAAAAGGGGAGATCAGGATGGAGGCCGGACACGATATGGACTTCCCGGACGCCTTTCTCGGCAGTGCGGGCTTTGCTTACGATGTCGTCGATCGACATCTCATACGCGCCGGGCTCTCCCTTGCTCCTGCTGAACGCGCAGAACTTGCACCTGTTCACGCAAAGATTCGTGGGATTGATGTGCATGTTCTGCACAAAATAGACGCGGTCGCCGTTCTTCCTCTCCGCAACGAGCGACGCCATGCGGCCGAGGGTCAGAAGGTCGAAGGAACGGAACAGCGTGATGCCGTCCTGGCGATCCAGGCGTTTTCCCGCGAGAATCTTCTTTCGGATTAGTGTGATATTCATAAGCAATGGAGTAACTGCAGTTTCATGACAGGCTTCAGTTGAAGATGGTGGGACGTGTTATTCTCCTGTGGGCCGGCATGAGCGGTACGGTATCCCCTTGTCACCGTGGTCATAATACTGGATTTCGTTGCCCTGAGCAAGTCGGAATAAAGATCGAGCCATGAACGCAGAAGAAAGTATTCTTCTTTCGAATTTCGCATTTAGCGGATCTTTGCATCGAACATCCCAATGAAAAAGACATGATTTGCCCGTTAGTAGCGTATATGCTCAGCGGATCCGCTATGTTGTCTCAATGAGCTGATCGTGGGAGCAGACTCGTCATCGTTTATTCTCGATAACCCCATGCCCCGTACTTGAACTCGGTGATCATATTCTGATCGGTAATGACTTCATAGGGACGGTCAGGTGGATGCGTTGCATCGGCAATGGATGTAAAAGGGGCAGTGAGCGTTCGATAGATCGCCTCTCGATCGTACCTGTCGGAAAGATTGAAGACCGGCGTGTTGTTCCATTTCATCATAGCGATCCGGTCGAACCCATGAGCAAGGTTTCTTCGGAAATCTATGTCTGCGGCGACAGCAAAGTTTCCATAAAGAAAAGCGTAATTGAACACTGTTAAAGCCGTTTTGAGAGCATCCATGGATCCTGTGGTGTTGAAAGAAAGTATGGCGTCGGAATTCATGTGATGACGTACTATTTGCAGAAACTGAGCCGAAAGAAGGAGCGACGCATAACTCCGGTAATGATAAGTGGTGTTCATGACGATGAGGTCGTATTTGCGGTGAGGATTCCGTTTTAACCAACGTCGGCCGTCATCAACAAAGAAGTGGACCTTCGGATCGGTGAGGATATCGGCAACTTCCGGATAGTTCTTGATCAATTCGAAGTATCCTGGATTGATCTCTATGGCGTCGATCCGCTCAACACCGGGAAAACCGCTCAGGACCCTGGTCCAGGAACCTGCGCTGACGCCGATTACGAGGACCTGTTTTGGCGCCGGATGCAGGGCGGCAAGCATATAGACCCGATTGATTCCGTTCGAATTGATCGTCAAACTCGTATTGATCCTTCCGTCATAAACATTTCCTCCGAAGATGATATCGCCTTGTATTCCACCTTCCCCTACATGAATGATCCCATGGCGGTTTTCAAGAATATGCTTTGCCGATACAAGTGGGATATTTGCTTCAAAGCAGACGAACAGCAGGGGAACAGCAGCCGCGGTAAGTATCATAGATCTTCGATGCCCCGTTTTTGCGAAACATGCTGCTGCCAAGACCAGATCGGCAGCGCTGATGAGGACGAAAGCCTGGAATAGGCTGACATGGTCAAGGAATAGAAAGCCGGTGAACATCGGTCCTGCCGTAGAACCAATGATGTTGGAGAAATAAACGAGCGAAACAGATCTGCCGAGACCTTGACGATGTTCAGCAGAGCCAACATGGTGCACGATAGGAAAGAGCATGCTTTTGCATAATGAACTGCCAATGATCAAAAGGGCATATTCGGCGACCGTTGCTGTGGCCCATCTCCTCCAGTATACTACGATCAGACCATCCACAATGGCGGCGAGGAGCAGCATCCATGCGGCAGCGAATATGAGGTTCTTTTGCCGGATACAGACACGCCTGCCCAGTTCTGCGCCCAGCGCAATTCCGAATAAGAAGAAAAAAAGTACTAATGAGAAAGCCTGCGGAATGCCATGTTGAGAGAACGAGAGCAATCTCATCCATAATATTTCCTGGCTGAGGCTTAAGAATCCAACGGTTCCTGAGAGGATTATCGCGATACGTTTCAAGCAGAAATCCTTTTGCGAAACATGAGGACGGCGACCGTGAAATTCATGACGGCGGCAAAATAGATGGTTTGATTGAGCGTGAAGAAATGAAACAGAATGAAGCCAGTGATAAAGCTGCCGAGAGAAGCACCTAATGTGTTGAAGAAATACAGTGTCCCGATAGAGATGCCGATATGATCATGTGTCTTGTTCACATAGATGACAAGCATCGGCAGAGTCGAGCCCATGAAAATAGTCGGAAGAAGGAGCAGGAAGAATATCGTTATGGCCATTTCGGCGCGTGAAGCCATGACAAACCGGTCTGCCACCCACGTAATCAGAAACGGACTCATCAGGCCAAACGTGCCGATAGCGAATTCAAATGAGGCAAAGAGAGGTAATATGCGGTTGGGAAACGAATCGGCCAGTATTCCGCCGAGCAATGCTCCCGTGCCCAGTCCAAGCATGAAAACCGATACGATTATGGTGATGGATTCAACATCCACACCAAAGGCAGCGAATAGGAGGCGCTGCCAGCATACCTGATATACGAGGGCGGCTACGCCCGACAGACCGAAAAGGATCAGTAGTAATGAGTCGTCTGTCGACGGTAATTTGTAGATCGCAGATCTCATCGATACCCGGCTAGCCTCTCTCACAATGCAGCGCCGCACTTTACTCGCCACTAGCCAATCGAATACATACGATCGTATAGTGATGTCATATCATTCAGATCCGGTAAAGGCTCGAGTAAGGAATAGCCAGGAATCGGATCGATTCTCGGTTTTATCTGACAAATCGATGAGAACATTCGGGCCGATCAGCTTAAATCTTTCGATCCCAACAAGGTTCTTTTCAGCATTTAGCACACCCGTACCGGCGCCATAATAGACAGAGCGCTGAGGAGAGGGGACGGGACAATCTTACATTCCACCATTATGTTCTAATACAGAACCTTGCCGTTCACCATGGTCATAATACTGTTTTTCGTCTCTCTGAGCAAGTCGGAATAGAGGTCGCCGGTATTCTTCCGGGGGAGGGGGACTGCGATGATATCAGCCTTTTTCCCCAGTTCAAGACTGCCGATTTCCTTTTCCATGCCTAAAGCCCTGGATCCTCCCATGGTGGCCATGGACAGGAGGTCTTTTGGAGTGATGCCGCTTTTTCTGTGAACCTTGTAGGCAAAGCGCATCTCGTCCCAAAGGCTCAGGGTCGGCACGCTCGCGAGGCTGTCTGTACCAAGACCCACGGGAATACCGGTATCGAGTATCTTCCTGAGCGGCATGGTTCCGACACGAAGACTGTGGTTGCTGCGGGGACAGTGAGCAACAGATGATCCGGACCGACGTATCATTCTGATATCGTTATCGTTTACATCCACAGCATGCACCAAGAGCATAGACGGTTTGAGCAGGCCGATCCTGTCCAGGAGAGCAATGGATGATGGCGCCTCTGATGCCCACAGCCGGTCCCATTTTGCCGCCTTGAAGAGCACGTCAAGGTCGCTTTTCTCTCTCCGCAAAAGACGGCCTTCAGCCGGAGTTTCCGCGACATGCATGGAAACTCGTAAAGGTTTCCGTTCCATGAGATTGCGAATTGCATTGAGAGACTGTTCCGAAACCGTGTGAGGCGAGTGCGGCGAGAGGCCGAAATGAACAAGGGAACTGTCGCGCTGAAGCAAAGAGGCAGGCGAAGGAACATGTCTTCGCGGATCCATGGAGATAAACTCTTGATAGATCGTGGCACGCATTCCGCTTTGGGCGAGCACATTGGGGCTTATTCCATGAGTGCATATTTCGCCAACAGTGGTGGTGCCGGTTTCGATGAGATATCTGATGTTTCGCCTTGATGCTTCATGATAATCTTTTTGGCTAAAAGTCGATTTCATCTTAAGCAGGGTCAATACCCATTTGTTGTATGTCCGTGATCTGATCTTGCTGAGAAGTGGAGGGAGTTCTAGGTGGGCATGAATGTTGACCAAGCCCGGGAGTATGACTGATTGCTCAAGTGTCATCGTTCTTCTCCTCGGGTACTTCTTCAACATTCCGTCAGCCGAACCCATATCATGAATTCGGCCATTTTGAATGAGAATGGCACTTAGATTATTGGGAGCCATGCTACTATGAAAAAGCAATGTATTTGCTATTATCAACATGTTTGGAAGTCTTGGTGCAGAATGAAGCTACATGAGCTGTATTCAGCACTGATGTTAAATAGAAGAACGGCAGACCCGTGGGTGTTCTGAACCAATGCAAGAGAGCAGATCATCAAGAGCGTTATCTGTATGACTCTTTCGGGACATTAAGGCTACTGTTTTTGTGTGCATATTCGATCTGTATTCTCGATCGAGGAGTTTTATCGAAAATTGAATGAGTTTCTCAAAATCAAGATACGGTGCTAAAAAACCATTCTCTCCCGGCTCGATAATCTCCGAGGTCCCTCCAACATTAAATGTTACCACGGGAAGGCCACAAATAACGGCTTCTAAAATGGCCATGCCAAAACTTTCGATCAAGGTCGGTGAGATAGCAAAAGAGCAGGCCTTTACGAGCGCAATATTTTCATGAAAACTCAAATGACCAGGCGCATATATTTTAACATTGTCGGAAATTGACGAGAGTTTTTGTATCATATGGCTGTCAAGATCGCCCGACAAGTAAAACCCTATTTCGTCTTTTGTATGTTTTGCCAACCTGCGTACAATGTCAATAATGTAACGGGATCCTTTAAATTCGCTGCCTGCTGAAGGGATGTAAATCAGCGCGGAATCAGCCGGCAGAGATAAAATCCTCCTGACGTCATTAATCCGAATCGACGAGATCAGGTTTCTGTCGACAATATTCGGAATGACTTCCAAGGGGCCATCGAAACGGTACGTTTTTCTAAAAACATCGGCCATGTAACGAGATGGACAGATAACCTTGTCGATTTTTTGCAAGGCGCGATTCTCGATTTTCACGGCAAGGTGAGCATCTTTTTCCGAATGAGCATGCCAAAGCGTCTCGTTGATGAATCTCATGGGATTGTGGTGCGAACACAATATTGTCATGCAGTTCCGCTGTCTCGAGATAAAAAAACCAGGACATCCCTGATCAGGCAAAATCAACACATCCGGGTTGAACTGCTTCAATGGTTTGTTTAATCGTAGGGAACCAATTGAACACGCTACTATGTCAGCGAGTTGATATGAAATTTTCGACCTGTCGATGCACTTGAAATACAATCCCGTCATAAGGCGAATCGCTTTCGCGATTATTGGCGGCGTCCCACGACGGATGATATCATTCTCAATCTGTTGCTTTGCGTTATTGTCACCAAAGGTAAACATCCTGACTTCATATCCGTGATCTTTCAGGGCTTTGTAGAGGTTGTAATGAGAGCTGGTAATCCCTCCTCCTCCGAGCGGAGGTGCCGATGGGGAAACCACGGCGATTTTTTTAAAGCGATTATTCATGCCTTATTGCGTAAACAGAGCGACAAAAATGACCCGATCAAGAGCGATAAGGATCCGCATTCAAAATCAGGGTAGTTTTACGGCGAAAAGCGCATCTCATCCAAAAAAGGATGATTAATACTACGTTCCCGTCTGACAATTTACTCAAAGGTGAATTCCAGAAGAACTTCCAGGCGTCCCAGCCCAGGCCTGTAGAGTTCATGCAGATAGTAAACCATCTTTTGCCGAAGAACTGCTTTAAAAAGGGACTCGTAGCGTGTACAGAACCGTTGCTCATGTCCAGAAGATGCCGCAGCCAGTCTTCTGCGGAGTGAAGGAAGTCAAAGCTACTGATCGGGTATACGCTGGTTGAATCAGGGCGGACTGCGACAAAAACTGCATTGTGAGTATTAAATTCATCAATGCTGGATGCCATCCCTAGATTGGACAATTGAAGTGCTCTTACTCTATTTGCCGAAGCAAGCTGGCCAGACGAGTATTGTCTGCTGATTTGTTTTTTGTGGTTTCTGTAGAGCAATAATACATCTGGTATGTTCGCGAGTTTTGTGTGCGCGCTGAGTCTGACCCACAATTCGAAATCTTCGGCATGAGTGAATTCAGAATTGTATCTGAGGTCGTAGCGTTGTAAGAGACTTTTACGTAAAATAACGGACGGATGTGCAAAGGGGGTGTTGATTGCCAAAAAGAAGCGGATTTCGTGGTCATCAAGCGGAGGCTTCATGGTGATCGATCGTCGTTCGCCAATGGACTTGTACCAGGATCCGCAGACCCCGACATCGTGATGAGCATCCATGAATGCCACTTGTTTTGTCAATCGATCAGTTGTGCTGATATCATCGCAATCCATCCTTGCAACATATTCTCCGTGGGCTGCGTCAATTCCCATATTCAACGAGCGGATCAGCCCGAGGTTCCTGCTGTTTTCGAGAAGCCTGATACGCGGATCAGTGAATGATTTGATGATATCTGCGCTTTTGTCAGTTGAGCCGTCATTGATAATAAGAAATTCAAAATCCGTGAATGTCTGATGCAAAATGCTTTTTATCGCTTGGCGCAGATATTTGTCTCCGTTATAAACGGGCATTAATACGGTGACCTTTGGCAGCGGAGGCATGGTTCGATTATATCCTTGTCCAGGTTTGCGGAATCAGATCACGGGTATCGATACTGTCGTTATTAAACCATTTCTTCGGAGCAATGACGATTTTATGCGGATTGGTGCTTAGCCAGGCTCCCCACCAGCTGAAAGAACTGTTGGCGATGATATGGTGCTTACAGAGACTCATGAGTCGCATATCCTCGTATGCCTTATCCGGACCATTAATATCTATGACCGTCATAGGACCTATCCAGGCCATATTCTTCCTAACCCACTCGGCATCATCGGAGAAAAGAAAAAAGTGCACAGTGTCCGCCCTTGCGGTAATTGCTTGCACCGCTGCCCGGTAGTACTCCAAAGAACAGGTACCATGATAGCTGCTGGTTGCGGTATTGGAAACGTAATCACCCCGCCGGATATGCAGGGACACAGATTCGGCCCTTGATATCTTTTCTGCTACCTGAAGGTTACTGTCATCTGCTATTGTCTTGAAGGTGAATTCCTTGCGGAGGATATCTGCAGTGTCCGCAAAATAACGCTCGCTCTGCCAGTATCCTTCTAAACAGACATTATCATGCAACGTCAAAATGTCTTGGTCAAAATGATAGTGCTTTTCAACAATATGATAGCGCCGGAGAAATGGAAGTTTATGAGTCAATAGAATCCCATATTTACCAAATAATGCGGCAATTCGCACCTGGGGGATGTCATACGATGCAGCAAAATGCGCTCTGATATTGAATACTCCCAATTCATACTTTCGCAGCGTATCGATCGGCGCAATATTATTGAAGCTGCTGATGTCGAGCTTCAATTCTGTTCTGCGAAAATGAGCTAGTCTCCGGGCGGCTGCATATTGAAACATCTGATTACCAATGCCGCCCATTAATTTGACGATGATCATGTGAAGTTACCTGGTAAATCGCGCGAAAATCGCTTTTAAGTAAATTGCGGAGTAACGAGCTTTCAGCTTCATAATGTTGCGATAATTAATATGTAGTTCATTTGGTCGAAGAAAAGGATTTCTAAATTTGTAGTGAGGTTCGACCCAACCTTCATTTACCTGCCATAGCCATTCCTTTTCCTGTTTTGTTAAAACGTCAAGGAAGTTCTTATAGGCTATCTCCGATGAAAGACCGTCTATGGTATATTTTTTCAAAACATCTTTTCGGCCAAAAAAAGCATTCCCGTTATAGCACATCAATTCGTAACCTTTGTTGTTTGCGAGTTCAGTAAAAACAGCAAGAGGTTGCCCTATATTGTTTTTCGCTGTTTCCCGCGCTATCCTATTGCTACTCTTTGGGTCATGGCCTGCATTTACTTCGATACAAATGATCCTGGGTTGAAAATCAAGCGTCTCAAAAATATCATAATCAAGACCATCTACGTCGATACTCAAAAAGTCCATAGAGTCTAAATTTGAAAAAAGATGGTCCCTTAGAAGGTTGGTGAGGAGCTTGTGCTCAGTGTCTATATATTCATTTATACAGAATACTTTTTCATTATTATGATAGTTTATCGCCAGTTGTTTATACCGATCCTTATCACCTTCTATGACTATTCCTGACCAGCCGTTTAGAATCAAGTTTCTCACATTACTTAAATGGATCCCATCCCATGCTCCGAATTCGCAACATAATTTGGTTTCTGTGCCGATGAGCTTAAATATTTGCTCGATAATGCCATCTTCGCCGTTTTGAGAGTAAATATTTGATTTGTATTTCAAAAAATCATGAACCATGGAAGCTCCGTCGATTACCCAATCTTCTCTATTGATTTGTACAATTGCTCATATTGTGAACTGATCTTCGCCCACGTAAACCGCTCGCGCCATGCACGAAATCCTCGTTCGCGCATCTCTTTTCTGAGCGCAGGATCATAATACATATTTTCAAGCATACGAGCGGAACCGGCGATGCTTGCTTGTGAGAGTCCGTTTTGTATCGTTTGCGTGGGGAGCACTTTGCCCGCCTGCGACCATTCAACAATTTCTGCGGCATTGCCGGCGTCAGTTGTCAGAAATGGGGTTTTTGATGCCATGCATTCGAATAAGACGAGCGGCGAGCATTCCAAATTGGAAGGGAAGAGGAACAGATCCGCCGATTTGTAGGCAGCAATCGTCTCCGGCCTGGATAATGTCGTCATGATCACCTGCTTGCCGTCAGATCTGCGCCACGGCAGTTTGTTGAACAAAAAATTGCGTATCTCGCATTCCCGGCGGCAACCGCCGCCAAATTCGTTTGCAACAATAAGCAGCGTAGCATTCTTAATGCGCGTTTTTTCGAAGATCTTGAATGCCTCACGGTGGCCTTTGATGCCGGTATGAGAACCGACATGGAGAACTAGAAAATGGTCATTCGGGATTCTCAGCCGAGAGCGGATGTCGATTCGTATTTCAGGCAGGAATTCATCCTCAGATGCTCCGTTCGGAATGATGGTGCGATTTATTACGCCGCGTTCAAGGGCAAAAACCGCGTCGCGGTAGGTTCCTGAGAGGAAAACGTTCATATCATATTGCTTCATCCACACAGCCATCTTCTCAAAATAGCCCCGGTATTTCCTGTCATGCAGACCGGAGAACCCTGTCGGAACGAACACTTTCTTGGCCTTAATACGGTCCAGCATGGTAAGCATCACGTCCGTTGCCCATTGCTGAGCAGCAAAATTCGTGATGACGTCAAAATCGGAATGAAGCAAAAAATCACGGTATTCATCGACAGCACCAGAAAAGCCGCGAACTAGATTGCCGGATACGGTAAATTCAGCGATCTTTACGCCGTTTATGGTTTGTTCTGTTCTCGCAGGCAACTTCGTTGTCGCAACGGTCACATCGTGTCCGAGCTTCGCGATACGCTCAGAAAGTTGCTTCACTACTTCCTGCATTCCGCCCACAGACGGGTGATAAAATTCGACGGTATGGAGAATTTTCATGTTTAAGAAATGCTTCTCATGGTGCAGGTGTTTCTGATCTTGATGATCTTGCTGTGTACTATGTCAATGAACGCCTGTTGTTGGATCTTGCGAAGAAAGCTTGCTGATATGTTCTGTTCCGTTCTCCAGTTCCTGAAATCGTTAAAAACCGCGTTTCGTTGTTTCCATGGAGAGGTTTCTTCGCTTCGCACGCTATTTGCCGCGTCGTCCCGGTACATAACCAGAGGTTCGGGATGATAGGCAAAATCAGTCTGAGTCGCAACCCTCAGCCAGAGGGCATAATCTTCCCTAGCCTTTAGGCGCTCATCTTCCGAAAAACCAACGACCGTTGCAAAGAGAGACCGATGCATGAGAGCTGAACTACAGATCACCAGATTTACGCGAAGCAAATCGTCAAAGGTAATCTTCTCTTTTTTCCACGCGAGATAAGCGCCCGTGAATCCTTCGCCAGGAACGTGCCGAGTCGCATTACTGCAGGCCGCCTTGCATCCGAGACGCTGAGCCAAGACAAGCTGCTTCTCCAGCTTGTCCGGTAGCCATTCGTCATCGCTGTCGAGAAATGCTAGCCATTCCCCCTTGCTTTCCCGGATACCGCGGTTTCGCGGTATTGCAGGTACGCCGCTATGAGGACCCGGTATCCATATGATCCGCTCATCATCGATTGAATCAACGATATGTTTTGTGTTATCCGACGACCCATCGTCGCATACAAGCACTTCTAATGACGATACGGTTTGAGCCAGTGAGCTGCGAACGGCTTGTTCAATCGTTGCCGCCCGGTTCCATGTTGGGATGATAACGCTGACTTTGCAGTCAAGTCTGATTCTCATGGCATAAACCACCATCGTTTGAACCGCTTTGCGGTTTGCGTATCGTCAATGAATTCTTTTTCCACCCAATCACGGTTTGGGGCAGCGGCGATGCCGCCCCACCTGTTCAGGTAAGTATTCCAGTCATCCTTTTGTTTTGTCAAGTTGGAAAGTCTGATTTTCAAATTGGCATGCGAATAATGCTCGATATACGAGTTGCAGGAATCAATGATAATGTAACCATTATTCCACATTCTCAGGCATAGATCGCTGTCTGCATGATAAAAAAAATAGCTCTGCTCATCAATATACCCGACATCTTCGAGAGCGTTCTTCAAGAATAAACCATGATTCACAAACATTCTATTTCCGAACGTAAGTCCCACCCAATAGTTCTTTTGTTCGGGCCAGTTCCGCCAGTAAAAGGCGACTGCTCCGACCTTTTTGCTCTCAGTAAGTTTTGACTCGAATAATTCAACGCCGTTCTTGATGGCACCGGGAACCACGAGGCAATCATCGCTCAGCATGCACACATATTTCCCCTGGGCGCATTTGAGGCCAAGGTTCATGAAATAACCCCATGACTTCTGTTCGATCTTATTGCCTCTCCATGCGCCGCGGTTATGCTGAACAATAGTAATGATGTCCTTTTGGTGGATAAGCCATTTCAATGTACCATCAGTGG
>Ga0102851_10000126_pt1 | contig 31936 bp, 50 predicted proteins | sample Mud3Dept3metaG_FD_79558 | JGI IMG/M metagenome (GOLD analysis project Ga0102851, IMG submission 79558) | Freshwater wetland microbial communities from Ohio, USA, analyzing the effect of biotic and abiotic controls - Mud 3 Core 4 Depth 3... | ecosystem: Environmental > Aquatic > Freshwater >... | reverse complement strand
CGGTGATACGATATTCATTGGAGCCAACAGCAAGCAGTTCGTTATCAAGGCAGATGATCGCATTCTGATCTCACAGCTTGTTGAAGGTAACTATCCTGATATTGAGCAGATTATTCCCAAGAAACACAAAACCCGCATTGTGTTCAACAAAGCCATGCTATCTGCGGCTTTGAAACAGGCAAGTATTTTTGTTCGTGGTGGCACAAACATTGTGCGTTTAGATTGCAAGCCAGATGTTGGAGCAAAAATCATTTCTCAATCGGAAGAAACCGGAGATTATGCGGCAGAGCTGAGTGATGTCACAGTCGAAGGTGATGCGATCCAGATTGCTTTCAACGTCAAATATTTGCTTGATGTAGTAACTGTTTGCAAAGCAACTTCCATTGCGTTAGAGACAACCAGCAATGTTTCTCCGGGAGCTATCAGATTTGTAGATGATGATAGCTTTGTTTATGTGATTATGCCTATGCATATACAAGACGAGACTCCGCCAGTTGCTAATGTCTCAGCAGAAATTCAGAAAGCTAAGGAAGAAGTTAAGGCACAAGCAGAGAAGGAAAAAGAGGATGAGGAATGGTAGAAGAACATCCTGTTGCATACATGCAGGCTGTAGAGGCTTGCAACAGATTCTATGATCGGGGACAGAAAGATTCTGTTGTTGTAAGACTAATACGCAGCACACTTCTCTCAACACAGGAATTTGCATACGAGGATGTGTATCGCGTGGAGGATTACTCTGAAGCTGTGAAGAAAAAGCATTCAGTTGTGTATATACCCGGGAGGGAATAATGACACGTATGTATCATTGCAATATCTGTGATGCTGTCTCTGGACAATCGACAGCAATGATCTACCTTAGCGATTATACAACTATAGATTTATGCAGTTGTTGTGAGACCAAGCTAAAAGAATGGATTGAAGAACAAAAGAAAGAAGTATGTAACAAAAAGGAACCCGATTGCCCTAAAGGATATCCAGTAGGAATGTTTGGACACCAGGTGCCAAAAGCAGAGTGGGACACATGAGTCGCAGAACACCTGGGTCTTTCTGGACACGGTTGGAAAATAGTCGTTGGTTGTGGTGGCTTACTGGACATTATCCCAAGGGGGATGGTAGACGTTACCGTCCGTCAACCCGGATACAACGGCTATATAGCAAAGCAAAGTGGGGCAAATGAGCCGCAAAACTATGTACCAAGCCAAGGAGATTATTGGTTGGGTACTTTTTATATTGTTACTGTTCTTTATGGTATTTGCTGGAGCAAGCATTGTAAGTTGTTTAGATTGTGTGTAGAAAGTCAGCATTTTGCATGACTAAATGCACACAAATATGTAATGAACAGGAAAAGGACTAAATAATGTCAATGTCTATGAAAAGATATGAACAAATAGAATATTTGCAGAGCCAAGGAATGACTTGGGAGGATATTGCTAAACAACTTGGTAGCAAAGTTGTTACTCTACAACGAAATTTTCACTCTAAAAGATCGCTGATAAAAGCCGAACAGGATTTAGCAGATCTCAAGGAAATTGGCATGTCTCCTGATAATGTTGCTGATTTCAATAAGATCGCTACAGAAGTATTGTTTCACGATACAAAGCAGCCCGAAGATATTGATTGGCGTGAGCTAATTAGCTATGCTCAAGCTGGTCAACAAATCAATCAACGATTGGATTATACGAATCGCATAGCGAATGTCACAGTTGAAACCGACTATCCAATTGCAGTGATGTGTACTGCGGATTGGCATTTAGGAGATAACTACACGGATCACACGGCATGGTCTAGAGACATACAGTTTTTAATTGATGAGCCACTTTTAAAAGCCATACTTCTTGGTGATGAAACACAGAACATGCGCAGCTTTCGGAATTTGTCAGTAATATTACAACAAGTATTAACTCCACCGCAACAAGTGCAACTATTCAAATCGGTTATCAATGAGCTAACAACTAAGAAAAAGCTCTTGGCGAAGGTGCTTGGCAATCATGATGCCGAATTTGACGAGCGCATTTTTGGTGAGCCATTAATGAAATATTTGCTTGATAAGAAGGATATGCCCAAGTTTCCCAATAGGGGGCTATTGAAATTAACGGTTGGAGAACAACTCTATACCTTTTTATTGGTTCATGAGAGTCGATACAATTCTTTCCTACGAGCATGTCACGCCAATTATCGAGAATATCAGCTGAGTTTTCCAGCTGATATAGTGGCTACTGCACATACTCATGCTCCATCTATCGAACAAAACTTTGCATATACCCTGGCCAGAGAAGCCGGTTTTCCATTTGGTGGAGAAGCCATATTTTTCAAGGCAGGTAGTTACCAGGATAATGAATACAGCTGGAAGTATTTCCAGAATACCTTGATTTGTAATCCAACTGTTGTACTCTATCCTGATAGACACAAGAAGGTTGTATTCGCAGACCCAAGAGATGCTGTTGAATTTGCCAAAATAGCTAAGTAATAAGTAGTAACACAGAACAGAACAGGAGACCAGTCTTATGGCGCTTAGGCCATATGAGGACACACGCATTAAACGGATGTTTGAAAAACTTATGTCCATGTGGGATCGCTATGGACTTTTTGTTGCACGCGATGTTTCAAGTTCATATCCTGTTTTACAGAATACTAATGTAGGAATAAAATCAACTTACATTTATTCGGGTAGAACTATCATTGAGGGGGAAACCAGTTGGGGAAAATTCGGATATGACTACGAGTTGGGTCTTTATTATCTGATTTCTGGAGAAATTCCTGATAAGTACAAAGATCAGGTAAAACCCGTATTGGGGGAAGCAGTGATATATCCGCATCATGTAGTCATTCGCGCGGCTGGCAGGGAATTTGAGGCAGATATCCGGCTTGACAATGTATATCCCACCGAATGGGCATCCAGCCACTTGTACGACATTCAGAAGAAACTTGTTCAAGCTGAAATACCCGTAGTCATTTGGAGTGTATCTTTTGCCCAAAATGTTGATTGGGAACAAGCCAATGTTGATAAACCACTGCGTATTGAAACTGAACATGTATCAATAGTGGGAAGTGCTGTGGTATATGATCCTCAACATAGTGTATTGGTTGCAGCTCAGATCATGCCTGAGAGCAAGGAGGTGCTAACTGCTCTTAGGGCTACACTTGCACATAATGGTAATAAGGATTGGGTAACAGTACGGGGGAAAAATACAGCCTATTTGCGTGGAGCAAAGATAGGTTATGTCACCATTGGTGCAAATATGAGCAAAGAAAATGCACTTGGTGGGGTAGTGGTATTACTTCATCCACTTACAGGTGATCCACAATTGGTCAAGAAAGATCACTTTTATGTAGTAACAACCAAGGATGAAAAGCTGGTTGACAAATTTACTGATAGGCTTCAGTTAGCAATATCATGGCCAATTCAACCAGAGTGGGGAGAATATTTGCTAGAAAAAGGCGAGAGAGCTGGTCTTACCAGTAAATTAAGAATAGAGGGGGACGAATTCAAAGAGGCAATCCGTGTTGAGATTGATGAAGCGCGCTGGGAAGCTGCAATAGTAAGTGGCATAAAGAATGATGCGATTGTGATCGGAGGATAAATGTTAATAGTGGGGATTGTAATAATTATATTAGTCGCAATAACAATAATTTCTTGCGTGTTTGAACCAATAGCCCATCATTTTCCTCCACAACAAGATACTTCTTTTCTTGAGGACGATTACTGGACAGATAAATAGGAGGATAATTTGGCAAGATTAGCGGCACAAGCCAAGTTGCTATATTATCCAACTGATCTTGATTTGGTTGAGAAACTAGCAACTTGGTTCACTGTAGATGGTCCAACTAGAATAGTAGATCCATGTTGTGGTAAGGGTGATGCGCTAGAGAAATTTGCTAGTCACTTCGATCCTAAGCCTATGACATGGGGTATCGAGCTTTCATATAGTCGTGCTCAGGAAGCAGAGAAAAAGCTGGACAGAGTATTGCCAGCCAATTTCTATCAAGTTCATCAGCCATCCCGGTGGGAACCACGTAGTGTTGGCTTGATCTTTAATAATCCACCATATGATTGGTCTGAATTTGAGGAAGTTATTGTCGGGGGAAAGCGCAGAGTACGACATGAGATTTTATTCATCGAAAGTTGCACAACCAAGATTGTACCAGGTGGACATCAGATAGTTATCATCGGGCGTGGCATGTTGGGTGATGCTAGTATGACTGCAAGTGGAAATGAAAATCGTATCGCCCGACATTTGGCTGCCTGGTACGAAGAAGTGCACGTATATCATCAAGATACTCAGGATTGGAAACGTTTCAACCAAATTGTTATCCTGGCACTTAAGAAGCGCTCCCAATATGAAGCTCCAACAAAGGACAAAATTGAAGCAATAACTCAATATCATTCCAGAGATGTTGAGATACCAGCACTACCAGAGGGTATAGGTGCTTATATCATTCCACCTGGGCCAGAGACAGTCAAGTTTATCTATAAGCCGGTCCAGCCCGAGGAACTTGTAAGAATAGGAAAGAAGTGCAGCCCGATTGGCACACCAGAATTCTATCGGGCAACCTATGTTCGTCCTCTTGGAGCAGTGTTTGAACCCGCAACTCCATTGAAGCTTGGACATATGACCATGATGATTTCTGGTCAGGAAACTGGTGTCATTACTCTCAACGACAAGCAGGGTAATAAGATGCTAGTTAAGGGCAGAACCAGAAAAGTAGCAGAAGTAACAAGTGAAGATCATGAGAATGAACGCGGCTATTACTCCTCGACCTCGGTACAAAGTAAAGAGAAACATGTTACGGTACTTTCTATCGTTCATGATGATGGCAAAGCAGAGTCGTTGAGGGAGGCTGCCGAGGTTGGTAAATTTATCACACAGTATTCAGGAGAGATTGCAGATGCAATCCTGGCCAAGAATAAACCACTGTATGACTTTGTTGCCGAGCAGTGGGAAATGGATACTCTTGAGCCAATTGCCAAGGGGCTACCTCCATTACCTGGGCGTGATGAGGTGGGGTTATTTGAAACCCAAAAGCATTTTGCAATTGCAACCTATCGTGTGTTGAAGAAACACAAGGCTGCAATTATCAACGCTGAGATGGGCTTTGGTAAAACTTCTACTGCTGTGGGCACTATCACACTTCTTGATGAATGGCCAGGAGTGGTTTGGTGTCCAGATCATATGACACATAAATGGAAACGAGATGTTGTTATGGCTAGTGATCCTGACAAACGTATTGAGGCCAGGATTATTACTAGACCAACATTAAACTCATATCCAGTAGACAGCCCAACAGATGAGGAGATCAAAGCAAATCACCTGTGGCCATGGGGCTCGGGTTATATTGCTAACATACCTCAGTGGTTGTGGTTAGAGAAAGAGATACATGACGCGGGTGGCATAATTGTTTCAACTGCGCGCTATCAGATTGATCCAGTAAGTGTCAACGATAGTGGCCAACGTCGTAAGATAATCATCCATTTTGAGACAAGCACAGCACAAGAAGCCATCAAGGCAATCCTGTATAGGCAGACGTTCAAAGACAAAGAGCATACGATCATGCCTAAAATCAAATTTGACGGCAAGCGTATTGTTGCTGAGTTTTATGATCGGGATGATTATACACTTAGCGATTTCATTACCGATTATCAGCTCGGCATATTAGGTAGACGAGCTGTAGCTATTTGCGCATTCGATCCAGTTAAATATGATGCTGGTTGGGAGACAGAGCCAGCTACAAATGTTTATGTGCGTAAGCTCTTAGATAAAGAAGTACGTTATCGCGAGCAATGGTATACGGCACATGTACATGTGTGTTCTTCCTGTGGTGAAACAGTAAGTATTGATGAAGTACCTACGACAAAGCATCCCCGTTGTGAGAAATGTAATGGAGCACTATTCAATTTCAAACGTTGGCGCAGGCGTGGTTTAGCTAGAGCAATTCAGCAACATTACAAACACTTCTTCAAGTTTTGCATTGCTGATGAAGTTCATAAGACGAAAAGTGGTGATACCGATATTGGTGTTGCCGATCAGCGCTTGTTATCTTCTATCAAATATAATATTGCACTCACTGGTACTTTATTTGGCGGTACTGCTGGTAGCCTGTTTTACCTGCTTTATCGGCGTTCACCAGAAGTACGCAGACTATATGCACAGGACGATTATGTTCGTTGGGTAGATCACTTTGGTTTATGGGAGGAAACCTGGTCGCAGAATGAGCGCATAGAGGAGGGAGTAGGCGCATCTACTGGTATCAGACGATATGGCTATCGTCAACGAGAACTTCCAGGGGTATCGCCGGGAGTTATTCGTTTCTTATTGCCTATTACTCTGTTTGGAAATATCACCGATTTGGGCTATGAATTACCACCACTTTATGAAGATATAAAGTTGTTGGACATGCAGCCAGAGCAAGAAGGGCAGTATCTATCAGCAAGCAAGAAAATACTTGCATTAGCACTGAAGATTGCTAAAGAGAATCATGATCCAGGTGGCTTAAGTGTTTGGTTCAATACAGTACGTTTCAGGCCAGCTAGTGCCTTTCGTGATGAAACTGTGCATTATGAAAGCAAGAAGGGGCCATCATTTACACTCTCATTGCCTCAAGTAATTAGCAGAGCAACTCCCTGGTTGCCAAAAGAATTGGCGCTGGCCGACATAGTGCGCGAGAACATGACACAAAAGCGCCGTACTCTGTGCTTTGTTGAGCAATCTAGCACAAGAGATATTCGCAGCCGGCTCAAGGATGTGCTTCTTGAGCTTGTACCGAATGGCAAAATGACCTTGTGTGAGATTGGAATTTTGTCTGCTAGTCAAATGAAGCCAGCAAAGCGTGAGCTGTGGATCAGGCAAGAAGTACCCAAGATGCATGCCTTGTTGGTCAATCCTAAGTTAGTAGAGACTGGCTTGGATCTAGTAATGTTTTCTGACCTAGTGTTTTATGAGATCACCACAAGCTTATATACACTGTGGCAATCAATGCGTAGGGTGTGGCGCCTTGGCCAGGAGAACGATGTACTTGTTACATTCTTAGCATACAAGAACACAATGGAGGAAATTATCCTTCAACGCATGGGCTTGAAGATGAAATATGCCCAGCTTCTCTATGGTGAGAATGCGTCTGGTGTCTTAGTTGAGACTGATACCGAGGATGATATTCAGCGTGAGATTATTAGAGATGCCCTGAAAGGCAAGACTTTCGCGAGTATTGGAGAAAAGATTAATATCTTTGGTACTGGCAAAGAACATACAACCAGGATCACCAGAGCTCCAGAAGGCAGCCTAATTGCAGCCAGTCCTACAATCACAATAGTTGAGCTACCAGAAGGTGACACAATGCAGCTTACATTATTCCCTGGTTTTGAACCATTGCCAACAATCAAGAGAAAGCGTGGTAATAAGCCGCCATCGAAAGAACAGCTAGTATTTTGGAGCTTACCAATAGGAGGTTAGCATGAAGATATTTGGGATACACATTTTCCATAGGTGGAAAGAAGAAATTGACTGGCGAAAAGATCGGCAGGTCCAGGGTGGTAAATATGCCGCGCACATTTATCGCCACTGTATTGAGTGCGGAAAGTGGCAAGAACACCATGCCAATTATGGCGATTCATGGTGGAAAGACACAAAGAATCGGGAAACAATATGACAATACTTATTGAAATCAAGATAAGAAAAAAGGGGGACATAATCACATGGGAACAAACCCCTCCACGAGAAGTTGAAATCCATGGAGTGTTGCGTGATGCTCATAAGTTTGCGAGCACACTGGCAGCACAATATGATGAATACTATGAGGTTCGCATGAATTACAAGGGCAGCTATCAGGGCTATTACTTCCGAGGTGGGAGGATATACGATAATGGCGATAGTTGATGTCAATATTCAAGTAAGAAAATATGGGGATGGGAAAGACAATTGGGGCGATGCCTTTGTGCATCATTACCGAGTCAACAACAAATCCAATGGTATATGGCGCTTTATACACAACCTGGCCGATCAGTATGGTTCTAGATACGTTGTGCGAGCAACCTTTCCCGATAATCCCAACGAGTATTTCTGTACAGGCAAAGGAAATGGAATATTTGGAGATGTATTATGAGCAGCGTTGTTGATATGTGTGAAATGTGGGCAGTAGATGAGTTTGAAAAGAAAGAGGAGAAATCTATGGCTACTATTAATCTTACGCTTGAGAATATGACTGAGGTTGGCGAGAACATTCGTGTTGTAAAACAGGATAAGTATTTGATCCTGGTGATTGATACTACTGTGGACTTGGGGTTGAGCTCAACCGGAAAAATGCGAGCAATTGGTAACAGTAGTGGCTTTACTGCACTACCTGGTGGGCTCAAAGGCAATATTTACATAGGTAAAAAGGCATAGTGGTTACTGCTGTCCACAGCTCAAAACAGGGTACTACCCAAAAAGAGTTAAGTGTTGTAGTATTAAAGGCAATTCGTGTGGACGGCACACGGCGGGTATCGTTCTCGATCCCGATGGAATATGTAATTGATTCACTGTTCTTTGAAAACCTGATGATTGGCAAGAATAAGCAACATCCATTTCAGCTTGTATATAAGACAGGTATCACAACATATCCACCAAAGCAAGCACCGAATGCCTTTATATTTGCTTTCGATAGTCGCACTAATGCCCTGGAATATTTAGAGCCACGCAAATTACAACAGGCACGACTTGAACTATATGAGGCAGTTACAGAATGGGCAAAGCCAATCGAACAGGAAAGTGCCAGTTTGGATGAGCATTGGCTCCTGCGTTTTTGGGCAGGACAATGGGCTGGCAATCGTGGTACACCACATGGTAGTGTGGTGTGCCCGTGTCTCAAGCTAACCAAATTGATATGGACCAATCAAGGAGGCATATGACACTATTAGCAAATGCGCTTAATGAATTAAAAACAGAGCGTAAACAACTTGAGGGCAGGCTTGTAGAGTTGATTCGCAAGGAAACAGATACGTTCCAACAAAAAACGGGTGTGTACGTTAAGGATGTTCAACTTGTATGGGTTGATCTTAATGAGTATGGTCGCCAAGACAAGGAGCGTGTGCTTATAAAAGTGACTGTAAGCTTGCAATATAGTTAGTGTAACCCGGCTTTAGCCGGAGATAAATTGAATAGAAGAAGGGACCAGCTATGAATAAGCGAATTCGTGGGCTTTCCGCGATAGCACTTGCAGTTGTAGTGGCTATCACAATGCTAATAGGGGGATACCAACTATTAGCTCATCCAACTGTGGCCGAGTCAGTCGAGGACAAATATCAATATATAACCTTTGCTCCGGCAACCTGGGAGGATCTTTCCCTTCGGGACTGTTTCAACCCGTTGGGTATAAAAATAGGGTTTATATATTATGGCACTGTAACAAATACAAATGTCCTTTCCAAACATGCCAATATTGTAGTCTCTGAAAATGCCGCCAAGATGCGATATGTGCAGCCTTATGAGGATGATTTTCGTTGGGACGATTTAGACGAAATGGCAGAATATGCTGATGGATTACCTCTCGGCGAAGCACATGCCTCCGCAATATCTTGGTATTATCCGGGTACTAATCCAGTTGAGGATACTGACTGGAGTAGTGATTGGTTGTGGGATTACAAAGATAATTACCCAGCTCTAGATGATGAGTTGGTGCATCATATCCAACATATGGGAGGACATCTAAGTAGCACTATTGATTTAGTTAGTCCAGCCAACGAGGGCTATTGGGGACAAATAAATAGAACAAGTCAAGCCGAAAACATTTGGGCTCCCCTGGGTAATGCCTATGTTTATACATCTACAGATATTGCTAATAATTACTGGCCCGTTTCTAAGGTTGAATATAACACATTTGATCTGCGCAGCGGGGGTAGTTATGATTGGGATCTTGTACATACAAACCTTCTTTCCCAAATCGGGGTGTTTGGTATACAGTTATATATTACCGGCACAACTTCGATAGGAACTGAATGTATGGATTTCACGGATTGGAATTCAAGCTATGGCTGGGCAACAAATCTTGCTGATGCTCATACTTTAATCCATCTTGCTGGTGATCATGGTCTCAAGGTCCAATTCTCAGAAATCGGTGTCTGTACCGGAAATACCACAGAGGGGAAAGCACAGCAAGCAGAGATTTATGCTGAGATTGCCGAGATGGCTATAGAACACAGAGACATTGTTAATGCAATGATATTTTGGGGTGGTGGCTATGAGCCAGCATATGGTGTATCTACATGGCCTATTCCCTGGGACGAGGATGAGATTGTACATCCATTCGATAAGAGTGGAAATCCTCAACCTGCTGTAGAAGCCATGTGCCATGTAGCACTTCAAGCGCAAAAGTTTCCCTAGATAGAATAATAACAAGGAGACAGGGTGCTCCAATTAGCATTTGATTTTGATAGTGAGCCTTCTCAAGTTGAGGAGGCTCCTAATCCTAATATCATCCACGGTGGTATGTGGGATGGGTTCGAGGTAATTCATACCTACTCAGCCAGGGATGCTTTAAAGGATGGAACATTTGTGGACATCAGTGAGTATGCCAAAGAAAATGGTTTCAGGTATCGCGTTTTAACAACCAGGAAAGTTATTGACCGTTGCACTCCAAGTAAGGAAGAAGAAGAAAGAGAGGGGCAATCTTTCAGTGGCCGAATGCACGATATGCTTTGGATGGCATATCTAGCAGCTCGCAAAAGTAGTGGCAGTGATGAGATTACATCTTTTCAGGTTAGCTTTCGAGATGTAGTAAAGCACAGGTCAAGAGACAAGATTGAAACATTGTGGGCAGTTGTTGAGCCAATAGCCCCGGATGATCCTGAACCAGTAGTAATCATCGCATTCCCTGATGAGCATTGATATGTACAGCAAACAATCGGAGGAAGAATTTCGGGAAATGATGAAGCGTCATGGAATCTGGTGGCACAAGTTCAAAGACTTGTGGTTTTGTAAGTTCTGTCATCAAGAGCAATACAAAGATGACAGTATGCCAGATTATGAGATTGTTATTGATGGTAGTGCTTATCTAGTAGAGTGCAAACAGTCCGAAAAATATTGGAATTTTGCGGACGAAGATGGTGTAGGTATCCGCACAATACAACGACAGGCACTCAATAGTTGGGAAGCCGAACACAATTTCTGCTTTTTGTTTATTGTTTTGGGCAATGGCCGAGTCCCAAAGTATCGCTCAGCTTGGCTAGTACCCTGGACAAAGTGGAAGATTATCGAAACGAGGCTTCTGGAGCAAGGCCAACGTTCACTGTTGCGTGAGACAAAGCGCAATCAGGGTGCGCTAGATCTACTCAAAGAGTGGCAAGTTACCTGGGAAGAAGGGGGTTGGACAGTACCAGAGGGACATGATTTTTGGAGGTTGACCGGAGGAATTAAGTATGCAAAGTGGGAACATAGTAAACCTAGTCGATCTAAGCAAATCGGATTTGCCGAAATGGTGTAAAGAGGACTACAAGGGTGACGAGCAGGACTTTGCAAAGTGGATAGAGACAGGTGTTAGGAATGGTCTCAAGGATGTTCTCCCACAGGTGCGCGGTCTTGAAGCTATAGCCAGAGTAGATGCTCTCGTTAATCACATAGTTGCATCACGAGCCAAAGCTTGTCAAGGCAAAGCTGATCGGGCATTCTTGTGGTTAATAAGTGAGGCACACGAAAATGGCTGGCATCACCTGTTAGATGGTGAGTTTGATACTATCGAGGAGCTACTCGCAACCATCCTGGATGAAACCACAGAGGGATCAACTGAAGCTTATGATATTAGCTTTCTGACCAAGACTGCTGTACCATTACTCAAAGCGGCAGGAGCCAAGCCCGAAGATATTTTTGGTATTCCCCTTATGACTGGCAAAGCTAGAGCAATTGTGCCAGCCTTGCGAGATCTAATGCGCTGTTCAGAATGCGGTGCTCGCGTTGGCCATCAGGGCACAATATGTAAGCATGGACACGAGTTGAAACTGACTGAGGAAACAAAAGAGGCTGCTATTGAGTTGGCTCGCATGGTGGTTGATCCCAAAGTGGGAACACAAACCATTCGCAACAAAGCCGCGGAGCTGCGCGGTCGCATTATCAAAGCTCCTGAACTAATTGATAGTGGTGATCTGTATATTATGGGAGAAGAAGAATGGGTATTGATCCGTTGCCCAAGTACAGAACAACGACGCGCCGTTGAGCTTGCTTTGGGCAAGATGCTAAAGCGGGGTTTGATACCACGCGATTTAGGCGTTCTTGCAACCGAGATATATCAGTTGTTTTTTGGCGAAGCATTAGTGCCAGTATCAGCAGCGATAATACAGGCGACAGCCAATGCACCCTGGTAACTCCAACTGTTGGAGTTTAAAAAGCAAGTGCGGCTAGAGTTAGCCGCACCGCCTGAACAGAAAAAGGGACCAGCTTTTTCTATGGTTAATATAGCATATTGCACATTGAAAGTCAATAGTAATTTTGAAAAAATGGAGGTATAATTATGCCTGAACAGGAAACCCGGACCAGTGAAACGTCTGTCGTTATTCAAGCACCGGATAATAGGATCGTTCTTGGGGGAGACAAAACGATCAGTCCTCAGTATATACAAGCCGAACAAGCGATTAAAGATGGGATTATTCCCAAGTCAGCAGTTCAAGCTCACCCCGGCAAGGGTGGCAAACTGTTTGAATATATTGACCATGTATGGGTCACTCAGCAGGTTCGCAAATTCTTCGATCAGTTGTGGGGTTATCGAGAAATCCCGGGCAGTGGAAAAATCAATGCAGATGGTAGCGCCACTGCGTATTCAGAGCTCACGCTCTATGTTCCAATGGCTGATGGTACATTCCATGTCCGAACATTTGTCGCATGTGGTGTGCATGATGGTCAGGTTGGGGCTATGACAGAATCAGCCAAGATTGCAAGTGCTCACTCCCGCGCATTTGTGCGCTGTGTATTCCGGGCATTTGGGCTCGGCGATCAGTTCTATCAGAAAGTCGATGCAGCCAAAGACCCGGCAGATGTTTGGAGTACCCTCATGGAGCATCTTGAAAAACACAAGGGTGATAAGCAAGCTTTCATCACAATGGTAAAAGAGGCGGGTACAACTCGTGAGGATCTGCTGGATGATGATGTGTTTCGCTGGCTGTATTATGAAGCCAGTCGGATGTGTGAAAAGCCCAAGGCCGATATACCGGAGTTTATGAAAGGCAAGAATGGCAATAAGCCGGCAGAGGAAACACCACAGCCAGAGCCCAAACCAGCTTCAGTCCCCGAGCCCATTTCAACAGTTGTTGAAACACTTCCTCCTGCTGAAAATACTGTTGAGAACATGGCAGCTCCTGATGAGACCCCAATACCAGTTGTAGTAGAACCAGAGCCTGAGCCAGTAGTAGAGCCAACATATGTACCAGTAGAACCGCATCATGTTCCTGGTCAGACGATTGTCATGGAATATGACCCAGACTATGTGTTTACACCTGATCGAGCTGGTTGGGATAAGCTGTTAGCAGATAAATTCCCGGGTTACGATTTGACTGTAATTAAAACAGCTATGAGAGCGCAATTCCCGGGCGGTTTCAACGTTCAGCAAATCCGGGATTATTATATTTATCTTGTTCGGCAAGTTAATGCGGGCAAGTTGACGCAGACAGAGTTCAAGCCCTAGCAATAGGGTAAGGGAGGGGTAGCAGCAAGCAACTGTTTCCCCTCCCGATTACTTGTAAGGAGCAAATATGGATTTGCCTAAAGAAACAAGTTTAGAACGTTTACGCAGAGCTCTTTTGATGATCGAGGAGCTTCAGCAATTGCTTCTTAGTATGAACTGGATACAAAAATTTTGGATAAAACAATACTTGGGTTTTATTTCAGATGCGCTTGAGGTGCACTTAAGAGAATGCGAGGAGTGGCTTGTATATCCCGAGTGTTATCTTCGATCTACGCGCGTGGCTGATAATATTTCACCAGAAGGACTATTAAATTATGCCTACGAACAGAAAAGGGAAAGCGTACCAGGGCAGTTTACTGCTCAATGAACAGCCATTATATACATTACCACATCTAGCAAAAGCGCTTGGTGGCTCAGATGAGGCTATGTTAGTACAACAGATCCATTTCTATTTGGAACTATCACGTAGGTCTGGTGATAGACGCAAGTATAATGACGAGCGTTGGTGGACTTACAACTCCTTTGAGGAATGGCGAGATGGATTCTTTATCTGGTTATCAGTACGCACTCTGAAACGCATGGTACGGAAGCTAGTAGATGCCGGCATTCTTTTGATTGGACACTTTTCCGAGATGTCCAGGGATCGCCGTAATTGGTATTCTATTGATTACGAGAGGTTGTATGAGGCAATTCTGGCTGCTTATGCTGATGACCAAACCGACCCGATGGACAGTGACAATGTGACACCATCCCCATCGGGACAAATTGACACTATGCAAAGTGACAATTTGTCACCATCCATAGTGACAAACTGGCACGATGTTAACTTAATAAAGCTACTTAATGAATCAACTGATGAATCACTTAATCAACCTAACTTTCGCGCTGCAAAAGACGCAGCGCGTAATCTTGTTATCAATGCACAGCAGGAAGGAAATAATGAGTCTATAGAGGAAAGTAATAACAGTGAGGAGGAAGAATTGGAATTGACCTATGTAGATACAGACGAGGATGGCAATGAGCTAGAAGCTCCTGGTTATAGGGATATTCCCAAGTGGAAAAAGCCAACCACAGATTTGTGCATAAGAGCTTTAGCTGCGTGTGGGCGGAAGTATTTCAAAGACAAGGCTGAGCGCTCGCGCTGGATCGCCATCGAGAAAGCTATGATGCCACTGGATGCAGCAGGCAAGGTACGCTATCCAACTAGGTATGTAATTGAAACCATCGAATGGTTTGAGAACAAAAACAGAAACTATCAAATCGAGAAGGGTAAGAAGGGTGTTTGTTTCGTATTTGCGGGTCTGCTTAAAATGCTTGAAAACCGTGAGCGCAGAGATGATTGGGTAACTATCGCCTTGCGCAATCCGCATAACATTGGAGCTGGCGGTCCGCGCACTGATGATGATATCTATGCCGATCTGCCACCCAGGATCACGGATGAATCACTAGCGGAGGATGCAATTGGAGATGGGTAAGAGAAATTAAGTAAAGAGGTAACAATGAACAGAATACAGGAGACCAGCGGATGGTTCGTACATATGTATACGACGGTGATGAATTCACCTCCAAAGCTGATTCGCTCCGGCTTTGGAGGGCACTAACAAACAATTTTGAAACAGTAACAAGGACAACTGGCAAGAGCCTAGACCAGGTTACCGGCGCAGATTTAGCACGCGCAGAGGGGAAGTTGTCTTGTCCTATTTGTGGAGGTAATCACTTTTTTATTGATCCACAATTTGGCAGGCTCTATTGTCTATGTTACTTCCTAGATAAACAACACGAGTGGGGTACTGAGCTTACACCCTATCGTACTCCGTTTGACCCCAACAACGTTGTACCATTAGACAAGATGGACCGGCGTGGCAGTAGGGAATTAGCCGACGCGATCCAAGCCGTTCAGGATTTCATTGACAATCCTGAGACATGGCTGTTAATCATTGGTAGTCGTGGCACAGGAAAAAGCAATATGTTACAAGCTATTGCGGCGAGTTTTGGACCAATGGCATTGTATATTAGCGCCGACTATTTTGAACATCAGTTGTCCAGTCTGCCAATCGAAAGACATGGCAGCATGATAGAAACAATCCGTAATGCAACAATCCTGCTCCTGGATGATTGGGGAGCTGAGTATGGTAATGCCGGAGCAAGGGCGCAAGGCCGTGATTCATTCACTGAGTCTAAGATCAGGGCGATAATCAACTATCGCTACGCAATGTGGCGAGAATGTCCCACCGTAGTGACTACCAATCTAATGCCACATGAGCTGCTCTTGCATGACAGTCGAGCAGCCTCACGGCTACGGGATTATCGGATATCCAAGACACTTATACTAAAAGGTCTATCCGATTATCGCATCAAATCGAATCGGGGTGAAGCATGAACAACACCGCGATATCAACCATTGACTTTACCACCGCATTCTATAATGCGATATATGAACAGCACCAAAATCCGGAGGCACACCGAGGTATTACTACTGGTTTAGCAGAGATTGAACACGCTCTAGGCGGGTTCAAGTTGGGTTGGTACATCATTGTTGGTGGGGCAGAGAAGTCAGGTAAGACAGCGCTCATGCTAAGCATCTTCGAGCAGTTCTTGATGGGCAAACGAAATGGCATGTGGGTGAGCCAGGAGATGTCCGATCAAGAAATGGGAGAAAGGGCTTATGCTTGTCTAGCCGCACCAGATTCCGGGCTGGATATGAATCTATTTCGTGACATAAGGCTCACCAATCAGCATTGGAGCGAGATGGATCGTATCAAGGCACTATTTGCCACACTGCCAGGGTGGTGGGTGTTTGGCGTGCCGCTTATTGAGGATGTCTTGACCTTGGCTGACGAAAAGGATATTGAGATCCTAGTCCTGGATTATCTTCAGCTGTTCTCATCGAGAGAAATGAAAAGGCAAGCGGGTACTGTGGCTGAGTTCTCGCATATCTCAAAGCTCATCAAGCAGTGGACTTTGAAGAAGAAATCGTCTGATGGACGAACTGTTCCCAGGATGGTATTGGCCGGTTCTCAATTGAATCGGGATGCGAACAAGAGCGGGACGTATAACTCAGCAAATTATTATAAGAATACCAGCAGTATTGAGCAGGATGCCAATGTTGCCTTCGTTATCGCTCCAATACACGACCAGGCTGGTAACGAAGAACCACATCGAAAGAAGTTATATATTGTGGCCTCTCGGCATTCAGAAAAGGCGGTTTTTGAGCTGAAGTTTGAGGGAGCAAATTCCCGCTTTACAGATGCACCTCCGACTATTGATATTAATGCGGTGGCCAGCAGGTATCTTGATGCTCCTGCTAAGCCACGTCGTCAGGCACAGCAAAAAGTGATAGACGAAATGATACCGTTTTAGGAGACTTACATGAAATGCCTATAACGATAAATACACCTCCAAAGTCGAACATTGTACTTCCTGAAGCCGGTATAGAACTTCGGGAGAATGGCACATTTCGATTGTGGGTAGCAGTAATTCAAATAGGCGAACAGGGAACAGAAAATAATGCTACGCTGTGTCTCATTATGGCACAGGATGAGCTTACTGCATTTATAAATGCGAAAAAACGCAGCCGACGTGTACTAACAATGCGTCCATTGAGTGAGCTAATGCTTGACTTGCAGAAGGTCATAAATGAACAGGCTCGAACCGCGTGATGAAGCAATCCTGGTGGGTATTGCTCAAGGTCAGACCATTGAGCAAATCTGTAAGGTTGTTCTTACCGCCAAGGCATATGTACATAGACGAATAGTGGAGCTGGAGGAGGCTGGCTTAGTCAGTCCTCCTCCAGTGAAGTACCGATCGGGACGCACAATTACCAACAAAGGAAAGCAATACTTGATTGCATGTGGATATCTAAAGGAGACACGATGAACGTAATTAGATTTGTATACCATGAACCCGAAGAAAATCATATGTTTCAACCTACTGATGTTTGGATCAACGATATAAAAATTGAAAGGCCCACATTTTTCCGGGTGCAGAAAACCGGAGATCAATTAGCTTATATTGATATTTCGTTTTATGCGGCAATCGACCAATTTCCCAAGGAGATAGAATGAGCAGAATGGAGTTGAGCCAGCATTTTATCATTGGGGAAGATATTCTAGAGTGCTTAGACAAAACAGCAGAGTGGATTGCCAAAACGGATGAATTGTATATTGTTAGGATTGAAGATATTGTATTCGGACTTACCGAAGCAGAGGAGTGGGAAGCTCGAATTTATTACAACCAGGAGATAGCATGAAAATCATGGGCTATTTCTCAACCGGCGAAGTATATGTCAATGGCAAATGGCTAGATCCTAAGCCAAGCCAAGAGGTGTGGAATCATTCACCGACAGGATTTATGTGGGGCTATGGTGATTCAGGGCCGGCACAATTGGCTCTTGCAATTCTGCTAAGAGCCACTAGCAGAGATAGAGCATTGAAATACTATCAGCAGTTCAAATGGGAGATCATCGCAGCGCTTCCACAGGCTGACTTTAAGATCAATATTAATGTGTCGAAATGGCTAGAAGAACACCGAGTAGGAGAGTACCAATGAAGCGTTACACATTCAATTTGGATATATGCGGTGAGGGCAACAATGTCCAGGAGGCCTGGGAAGATGCTGTCTTGGCATTTTCATTAGAGCCAGGAGACCCAGAAGATGTGGAGTATGAAATTGAAGATGAATATGAGGAGGAAGAATAATGCCACTTGTTACTTATGATGGATACCAATATCAAGAAGTTGATTGGGAGCCAGACGAGTCCGTGGACTCTGTGGAGTTGATTGCTTCAGGTTATGAGTGGACATGTCCAACTTGTGGCACACTCAATAGGCTGACAGGGATAGCTGATAAAGTTATTTGTGATGAGTGCAGGGGGGAATGGCCTGTTAGTGAGACTTATGATGCATATGAATAAGGAGAAATAATGCCCCGCAACTATTTTGCCGGAGACCCGCATTGGATTACAGCTTACTATGGTGGTAAATGTAGTGAGTGTGGTACAGAGATCAGGAAGGGGGATCGTGCTTTCTATTTTCCCAATGGCAAGAAAATCCTGTGTGAAGCTGTGTGCGGACGAGATGCACATGAGCGATTTATCGAAGAAGCCGAAAGAGAATATACGGTAACTGGACCACTGACATATGAAGGAGAGCCATATGAATACTAATATCTTGAAAGAAAGATATTTGGCACGTCCTAGCAGATGCCCGTATTGTGGTAGCACAATGATCGAGGCGGAGCCAATAGATGCGGAGGGAGATACTGCTTGGTGTGAGGTAACTTGTCGCAAATGTGGAGAAACATGGAGAGATATATACCGGCTTGTTGATGTTGAATTTGCAGACCGGCCTGTTAATGTTAAATTCGTAGACAAGGAATAGATATGGCTACTGATATTAGCAGTGCACTTGACGAATTGCATAACACGATTGATGCAATTGGGGCTTGTCCCACTGAGCTCAATATCTATGATGATGAGGACATGATTATGTTTGCTCTAACATATCTCAGGGCAAATGCTGAACATGCTTTTGAAGAAACACTTGCATATACTTGTCCGGTTTGTGGAAAGCCGCCACCGGCATTTGATCCAGTTAATGGTTGGTGCGAATTTTGTAAGAACGAGGTGTAATTATGATAGGAGATAACAATGTACATTGAGGTAAATTTTGCAGACATTTTGTTGGCAGATGGCATGGATTGCGTTGGTTTCTTTATGAACTTTGATGAAAGAATACCACTATTCAAGTTCCGGGTCTATGGCAATGATTTAGGAGAAACTTATTTACAAAGCCTGGACGACAAAGAGCAATTGTTCAATAGCCTGTGCGAATATCTTGCGCGGAGTTTTCATATTGAGCATGGAGAGCATAGCAGTCTGTATAAAGAATTTCTTGTGTGGCTCAAGTGCTCACTTCCAGCAGACGACGAGGAAATGCGAAAACTTGCATGCTGGTTTTATGAAATCAATGAAGATGAATTTGAAACTGCGGAAAAGCTTCGGGAATATTTTGTGGAGCTGATTCTCACTGGTGAGTTAGACGCACAGGAGATATGGGATTACATAACAGATCCCCCGATACCCGGCGAAGAACGCGAGATTGAGTATGAGGATGAAGGAGATGAATACAGTAATCTCAATAGCTGAATATCTAAAACAGCCACCTGATAAACGACCCGAGATATCTTGGAAAGGCCAGAAGATCACTAATATATACCGCGACCCGGCATATCCAAATGAAGAAAGATATGTGGTTCGCACTGAAACAATTGGCTATGGCAGCATGAAGCCTGACCGATTGCTTCATACTATATCTTGGCTAGATACTGAGATCCAGGCACTACGGCTGAATTTTCTCAATGACGAGATCCTGGCCGCAGCTACCCCCGCGCAGCTGCAAGCTCTAAACTCCCTGATAGGGCAGGGGTTAACAGATCATCGCAAGGAGTTGCGCATTCGTATCCTTAGAGAAATCACAGGGATACCACAACTCACTAGCTCCACTCAGCTTACAGCAGGTGTTGTGAGTGTGCTGATTACCTATTTGAAAGAAAAAGAACAGGAGAATTGGGACCTAAATGAAACAGCAAAAAGATTCCTCAAAGAAGCCGCCGCGCGCTGCGTGGAAGGGCTCCCCCCAAGAAAAGAAAGAAAAAGTACCAAAAGCAAAGTGGAAGAAAACGGCCAGGGAGTTGCAGGAGACTCCGAAGTCTGGGTTACTACCCCGGAAGGGTGGAATAGTGAAACCACCGGCGGCAGCATGGAAGAAACAGTGGAGCACAACAGCGAAGGAAACGCACGCGTCGTGGGAGATTGCACTCCACCGGAACAGGCTCAAGAGCCAGCTAATGGTGAGCAGAGGGGAACTTACTCCACTGGGTTGGCTGCCTTGTTGTCCAATCTGCGGAAAACCAATCGTGAGCGGAGATATGCACGAGGTTCTTTTGACTCGTGGTGATGTTCAGGGCTTGCCAGAAGAAATTCAACTAAAGATTTACGCAAAAGAAAACTGTGTTCTGGTCCATTCAGGCCAGTGTCATATTGAAGCGGCTACCATCGGAGGGCAGCGCAAGTGCAATCTCCAACTGTTGGAGTTTGTGGGCAGCCACGCCATTTGGCAATGGCTTGAAAAAATGCGTCCATGGATACCTGAATCTTTGTATCGTCAGGCATTTCTTATGGGGATATTATGAGAGTTCAGGTTGACTCAACTGACAATTTCTTGTGGTGCCCAAAGTGTGGTGTGCATACTGTGTTTGCACATGTTTCGGAACAGACATACCAGTGCAAAACGTGTGGCACTATCGTGAAAGTGAAAGGCAATAGGCGCAAGGTGATTCTTGCGCATAGTCATAATAACATGAACAGAAATGGAGGACCAAATGCAATTTCCCAAACCCCAAGATGGCACACCTTTACCTAGCCTAGATATGGTTGTTGTTGATGTCAGGAATCTCGCAAGAGAGATCCTAGGGCTAGAAGCGCAGGATGATGCTATTGATGCGCTCCTGTGCGAAGTTGGCAGAGAGGTGCTCGAATCAGCAGGGCTCAGCAAGTGCGAAAAATGCCGAGTTATAGGACAAGCAGAGCGTATTTCTACCGAAATCTTTGACTTTGGAACAGACAGAGCACTTCTGGTTTTACTTAGCTTAGGCATATTCCTGGTCATGTGCGAGGAGCGCAATAAGCGAACCAAGCAGCTTGCTCAAGCGGTACACAACTAATGGCTGGTTCACCCGATTGGAAAGTTTACGACAAGAACGGCAAATATATAGCGGCTTGCAAAGAGCCATCTGATGCTGCTGCGCTTGTGGCCCTTTATGGTAATGGAGCTACACTTCGTTATGGACATCGCTTGATCCTATGGACAGAAGGCGCAGAATCGCAAAATGCAAATAATTCTTATGATTATGTAGCGGTAACGGTGCAAGATCGTTTATATAAATGGCAACTGGAACGAGATGATATGTGGGCTCGGAGGCGAGGGCGATAGCGAGTAAGCAAAAAACAGGGTACTTGCACGTTTTTTAAAAGCGTGTATACTAATACTGACATGAACAGAAATTGGGACCTGGGCACAGCCGCAATAGCGGCAATTCATATTACTTTCGCAATCTGCGCGTTAGTAATGATCCTCACCGAACACTACGGTTGGGCCGTGGTGTTCTTCGTTTTTCTTGCCCTTGGTCCAGATATTCAGATATACAAAGGATATGGGCAAGATGCTAAATACAACAGTTCCCCCAAATCTTGAAGTTTTTGAATATTTAGTAATTGCAATTGCCTGTGCGCTAGTAATAGCTGCTGTTCTGGCAATTGGCTTTGCCCCGAAACAAGAGGAGAATACACATGAATATCATAGTTGATATTGATGGTGTGATCGCGGCTTTACACACCGAATGGCTTGCTCGTTATAACAGGGATTGGGATGACTGTCTCAAGGTAGAAAGTATCACTGATTGGGACACACACAAGTTTGTCAAGCCGGAATGCGGTAGGGTTGTTTACAACTACCTATTTGATGAAGATCTGTACGACAACGTGAAGTCCATACCAGGTGCCCTCAAAGGTGTACAGACACTACGCAATATGGGCTTTCGCCTATTGTTTGTCACCGTAGGTAACGCTGATGCGAAACTATCCTGGCTAATAGAAAACAAATTCCTGACCCTGGGAGATGGAATGTTAGGACATCCAGATTATGTGTGTTGTACCGACAAGTCTCTAATCAAGGCCAGCATAATCATTGACGATAACCCCCATGTTTTGGGAATGCACCCAGCATGGCATATTCTGTACGATCAACCCTGGAATCGCCACGTAGCAATGGCGCGTGCGAAAGATTGGGATGATGTTGTGGCGAAAGTGCGCTTCTTACGCGCAGCTTTGGCTGAGTCGAACAATTACTAAGTGGGCTGGCACACGAAAACGGATCCTTCTATGATCGCAAGGGCAAAGAAGTTGCTTGCCTTTGATCTGCGCTTGGGTGTGGCTAATTGGCTGGAAGTAAGCAGACGATTGGCAAAGGAGTTTGGCACAACCCCGGCGATTGCAAGTACTGCTATTTCGTGTGCCGCTCGTGAGAGAAGAAAGGAACAACAAGTTATGAGTTTATATGACTATCAACTATCACTGGAAATTGCCTGTAGAGATGAGCCATTCTATGCGCTCATCATGGCGGCAATGCGCAAGGCAGATACCCATAACCTGGCTAAGTTGCAAGAGGCTTGGCCGGAGGTATGGGATGAGTTGAAAAAGCGGTACAACGCCCCTGGTGGAGTGTTGGCCACTGACAAGTCACAAGCCGTCAAGCCTGTGGAAGAAGAACCTTGGTAGGAGGAACTATGGATCCGATTATTGCTCAAGGAATGTTTTACTCGGCAATAATTGCCGCTGTATCCGGTGCGTTTTTTGGAGCCATTGGGTATGTAATTGGCTTTTACCGTGGCGCATCGAATCTGGACAGGATTAACCTGGTCATGGGCAAGAAACTGCTCCGGCTGGAATCGCAACAGCGGAAGATGGTTATCCTGGCCGATATCTTGGACGAAATACTTCCCGAAGAAAAAGATGGCTGAGAAAACAGGTATAGCCTGGACCGATCATACCTTTAATCCCTGGTGGGGTTGTACCAAAGTTTCGCCGGGTTGTAAGAACTGTTACGCGGAGAGGGAAAGTGGTCGCTTTGAGGCGGATCACAAAAGCCCGTGGTGGGGGGAGAGCGCGCCCCGGCGATTCTTTGGCGACAAACATTGGGATGAACCGCTCAAATGGAACAAGAAAGCCGAGAAAGCAGGTATTCGAGCCAGGGTATTCTGTGGCTCAATGTGTGACATCTTTGAAGATCGCCCGGATTTGCTCTTGGTTACAGAACGAATAAGACTGTGGAAATTGATCGAGAATACGCCTTGGCTTGACTGGCTTTTACTCACTAAGCGTCCAATGGAGCCTGTATGGGCGTTACCTGCTAATTGGTGGTGCGAGTACCCCGAAAGCCAGTGGCCAAAGAATGTGCGCCTGGGTGTGACAGCAGAGAACCAAGAGCTATTTGATAAGCGAGTACGGTACATCCGAGGCATACCCAACTTCGTGAGCATTGAACCCATGCTCGGCCCGATTGATATGTCTAAGAACATCTCAGCAATAGATTGGGTGATTGTTGGCGGTGAGTCTGGTCCAGGTGCGCGGCCAATACACCCTGAATGGGTACGAGAGATCCGCGATCAGTGTGTTGCCAACAATGTGCCATTCTTCTTCAAGTCATGGGGTGAATGGCTTCCCGCAGGTATAGCAGTTGGCATACCCGGCTACGAATATCAGGGGATAGAGCTACTGCATATATTTCCCGATAGCACTGCGACAGCTCGTGTTGGTGTGCGAAAAGCAGGTGCCACGCTGGATGATGTGATATGGCAACAATTTCCCAAATACAACAAGGAGTAGATATGTGTAACCATAGTATGTTGGCTCCCCGCGAATACCTTGGGATTTTCGATACTCCCGACCATGAGGTATATCGCTGTCAATGCGGTGTACTGATTAACTATCGACACCCGGACAACAGTGAATATCCTGAGCGACCAATGTCGGCGCTAGAGATCGAGGACATGATCCAAGCATTGATCGAGCGAATCCATACGCCACTTCGAGATGCGCGTGATTCAATTTCTATTGCCTGCCAAATGCTGGCAGTGACAGGACAAAAGTAAAGATAAGCATAGGCCATGCCGGAGCGTTATAGGCGTAGTTGTGTCGGGTAGGAAGCGCTTAGCGTTTCTCAACCGAATGAACGGCCCAGAGGGCACGTGAGACTAAACTGTGCAAATCAGTACCCGGCGTAATTGAATAAACAGAGAAAGGGACCAAAATGATTCTACCGCAAGGAAAAGGCGCATATGTTTGGATGATTAAAGACTTGCCCCCGGAACGCTGGAAGGAAGATGCCAAGCGCATGGGGTTAAGGTGGTGTGCTGTCAAGATTGCTGATGGCATTTCCAAGTACAACCTCCGGCGGCAGCCAGATGGCACATATGTAGATGATATTCTACAACCATTTGTAGATGCTTGCCGTGAGATCGGTATGACCTGGGTAGGGGGGTGGCAATATATTTATGGCTTTGATCCTGTTGGTGAGGCAGATCGGGCTATACAACGACTCAAACAGTTTGGACTCGATGGCTTCTTGATTGATGCAGAGGGTGAGTTTGATACCATTTACAGAAGTGCAGTGACGCTGGATGGTAGAGAAATTCTGCCTTTAGCAATCGAAACGCCGGACAGCCCAATGGATTGGAATGAACACATAGCTTACACACGGCAAGCATTATTATACGAGACTCAGTCGGCCACAACTGCGGCCAAGGCCACCACTTACATGAATCGCTTGCGAGCAGGTGTTCCCGACCTGGCTATTGGTCTATCGTCATATCGCTGGCCGGACTCACACCCATATTTTCCGTGGGCACAGTTTTTGTTGAAATGCAATTTCCATGCACAACAAAACTACTGGAATGAGTTTGCAGATGCCCCGATGAAAGAAACGATCAAGTCTTATGAACAATTGAAAAAGCGCAAAGACCTGCCCATGACACCGATGGGCCGCTGTTTTGTGAATGCGAGTGGCTATCCGTCCACCATGAAACCGGGCTCAATGACACAGTTCTTCACTACCTGCAAAGAACTTGGGGCTATAGGTGCTGGCTTTTGGTCATGGGATCACCTATATCCGCAAATGGGGCCAACTGCCAATGGCGGCCTGGAACGCATGGAAGAAATCGCTGCATTTGATTGGGAAGTCGAAGAACCGGAGCCGCCAGAACCACCGCAACCCCCCGAGCCCCCCGAGCCACCGGGTTGCGAGCTGCCGAAGTCCATTAAGGCAACATTCGTTATCAGGATAAATGGTACAGACACAACGTACACAGGTGAGTTGCCTATGCTAACAGCAACAGGGAGCCAGGAGAAAACCCCGGTTACGCTGGATGTGCACAGCGCAAAGCACTATTTGAAGAAGAAACCCAGATGACCGCAAGTAACTATGCAACCAGTACAACAATTTCCCGGCGTGCAATCCTGGCAACAAGGGTGGGACTTGACAACTATCTTACACGCATCAGAGAACAAATGCGCGGTGAGCTTGGACGGCACCTTCTCAGGATCATTGAGGAGGAATATAGAACACCCGCCATCATTGACTTGACATGGGAAACACATGAGGCAATTACCGACCCTGATCTTTACAGGATTGCTCTGGTTGCACATATGCAGCCAGCCCAAATGATGGAAGCAGTCTTATTGGAAACCCCCACATGGGCATATCCCCGCTATTACCAGGATCGTCCAGTTCCCATTGAGTGGCAATGTTCCTACTGCGGTCAAGTCAATCTTGTGGAAAAACATCTTGAATGCCGCAAGTGCGGTGGGCCTAGAAAGCCCATAAGATAACAAAAGGAGTATTGATGGATAGTTCAGAATTAGCATTGACTATGTTGAGATGGGAAGAAGCCAAGAAACAACTTGACGAACTGACCGCGATCATCCAGGCCGCTGTTCTGGCGATTGGCAAAACGCAGGTTGTTGGCAACGTACGCGCTACTTACAGCGAGGGACGCAAAACTTATGATTATGTCAAGGCGGGCAGTAGTGCACCTATTGACATCATAAACAAGCATACTGTTCCCTCGGTTGATTGGCGCTCAGTTTGCCAGGAGGCCGGGATTGAAGCACCATTTACTCAATCACCATCTTCAGTAACGCTAAAGTTGCAGGAGTAACCAGTGCAATATGTGCTGGTATTTTGAATGTGTAGAGGAATGACAATGAATAAGTTCGTGCTGTTTATCATGCTTTTGGCAGTAATGATATTGCCTGTGGGCGCACTCGCCGCACCGGAGTCTAGTTGGGGGTATAGACTAAACCCCGGCTACAACAGAATATTTTGGTTTACCAATTGCGAGGGTTGGTTCTCGGGTTTCTCGGAGTCCCAGGATGCCAACGGAGTTTGGACAGCAGATGTGGTGATATACCAATATCACGAGGTATATCCACACTGGACGCTGAGCGCCGAGTTTCCACTGACATTGGGCTCGGTCTTAGATGAGACATTGCTTGTGCCTCGAATGTTCTACACAGAGGACAACATTGGTCGCTATATTTATGTAAGTAGCGACATGGGGAACAAGCAGATTGGTACACCATTCTGTGACAGACCTCCTGACGACAACAAGTGGCAACGGGAACTGACCCTTCCAGCCAATTCCATGCAGTATTGGATAATGAATAATCACCGGTGTGCTGAGTACACAGTCCGATGGCAGAGTGTAAAAAGGGGTTTGGCCATTGTCGATATATTCAAGGGCAAACGCCTGGTACAGCGTGATCGCTTGGAAATGGGCTATGTCACAGCCGAAACGGCGAAGTACCCTGCTCTTATCTATACCCCGGGGATCGTAACAGTAATGTCAGATATGGGTAACAAGTTGCTCTACTCATGCAAGTAGATTGAGCTGTACCACCGAACAGAATAAGGGACCAGAATGACAATCAACTCGTATCCAACCGTCTATGCTATTGGGCATAGTGCGATAAAAGAGATCTTCAGTGGGGTGGTTATTGTGGAGGAGAAGATCGACGGCTCGCAGTTCTCCTTTGGGGTTATTGATGGAGAGCTGCAATGCCGGAGTAAAGGCAAGCAACTGATCCTCGATGCTCCCGAAAAGATGTTTGTTAAAGCAGTGGAAACAGCAAGATCATTAGAGCCAATTCTAAAATCGGGGTGGATCTATCGGTGCGAATATCTGGAAAAACCCAAGCACAATGTGTTGGCTTATGACCGTGTGCCGAGTAAACATCTAATCCTTTTTGATGTGCAATTTGGGCTAGAGCTTTATCTAACGCCGGAACAAAAAGCAGTAGAAGCAGCACGCCTTGGTATTGATGTTGTGCCAGTATTGACCTATGGGCGCATCGAAAGCCTGGAAATATTCAATGAACTGCTCGACACCATGTCTATCTTGGGTGGCTCTAAGGTTGAAGGGCTTGTGGCTAAGAATTACAGCCGGTACACACCCGAAAAGAAAATTGCCATTGGCAAATATGTGAGTGAGAGATTCAAAGAGGTCCATGACGCCGATTGGAAACTTCGCAATCCTGGCACAAAGGATTTTGTTTTGGCTTTAGCCGATAAGTATCGCTCAACAGCCAGATGGCAGAAGGCAATCCAACACTTTCGCGAGGAGGGCACGCTAGAAGGTTCACCACGCGATATTGGCGCTTTGATACGGGAGATACCAGATGATATTCTCAAGGAGGAGGGGGAGGAGATCAAGAAGGCACTCTTTGAGCACTTCTGGCCCGACATTCGCAGAGCTGTCACACGCGGTTTCCCCGAATGGTACAAGCAAGAACTGGCAAAACAGGCATTTGAACCATGATACTGCAAATACTACCAGAGCAGTTTGCAATCGCATTCGGTCTTGGAATGCTTTGGGAGTTCTTGGTTGGAATGCAGACACAGTTGCTAGTTGGCGGCAAATCACTCTGGCATTTGGGTCTTTGGGTCTGCCTTACATCCCTGGTGTGGGGCTATTTGGTTAGAGCGATTGTGTTCACACCAGGCTTAGTTATTCCCTATGCTATTGGTACGGCCTTTGGCATGGTCATAACGAAAAAGCTATGGCAAGTCTTGCCAGTGTATTTAGCAAAAAGACGCGAACAGAAAAAGGACACAGCATGACCTTGAAGATATTGGGTTATCTCCTAATGATTGTGTTTCAGTCGTCCGCGATGGACGTGACGCAACAGCCAAATGCGGTAACGCTATTTAGTACACCGTTACCCAATATTGGCCTACTGGCACACGATTATCTTGCAGGAAAACTATTCTATGAGCTCGAAATTGGAGACACTGTGGAGGTGAATGGACAAGTCTATCGGGTGAGCAAGATACGAACATTTATATGGGATGCAGATCGTGCGTGGCTCCGTGATCGAAAAGGGAATAAGTGGGCTGAGTGGGAGGTATATGAGTACATCTACAGCCACCCGCTTGTTCTGCAAACATGCACAAAGAATGGATTCTATTTCGTTCTTGGCGAACCAATTGAAAGAAAATTTACAGTTCCACAGCCCCCTGAAAATTATGGGGCAATAATTCTAATCCCGCTTGTTCAGAGCCACGAGGTTTTGCAAAGCGGGCCGTGTAACGATAACAGGAGAACAGAATGAAGGACCTCGACTTTCTTCCAAAATGGGCAAACATCGCCCTTGGGATACTACTCATACTAATATTAATTGGAGGGGCAATATTCTTGTGGCGCTCATGCAATCCACCGCAGCCCCCGCCTCCACCCCCGCCACCAACAGAACCCTTGCCTACGCCAATACCCCCAACACCGGAGCCAACCTTGCCTCCGCCTCCTCCGCTGCCTACACCAACACCTGAGCCACCAGGGCCAACACCGCCACCGACTGAACCGCCTATACCTACCGAACCACCGCCTCCTCCACTACCACCGGAGATGATCCGGCTATCGTGTGGTTGCCATTGGGATGAGTTTGATAACCAGATATGCGTGGCAACATACAAGGGTGTGCAGTATTACTGGCGTGGCACATGTCCGCTAGTGCCAAAATAATCCTTAAGGAGTGTTCAAGGAGCGTTCAATGAAGAAAACGATTATGCGATTTGTACTTGCGTTAACACTGATCTTAAGCATGGTTCTGGCCTCGGGTGTACCAGCACAGTATGAGGGGTTAACTTTCAACAGTGGTATTCGTGTGATGAATCTGAGTGCATCAAATACAGCAAATATCACGGTGTACTACTATGCTAAATCATCTGGCAGCCTTGTCGCTACTGTTACTGACACAATTGGTGTTGGCGGTGTCAAGACCTACTATCCACCAATAGATAGCGATTTGGATGGCAGCTTTGATGGTTCAATAATTGTCACTTCCAACAGAAAGATTGCCGCGATGGCTTATTCCCACGAGGTTGACTTCTCATACTACATGGGAACAAAGGCTATCGAAAGCGGGAGCGCCACCACCTATTTGCCATTAGTTGAATGTAACAACAATGGCTTTAATACATTCTTCAATGTGCAAAATATGAGTGTGTCAAGCGCCAACATTACGATTTACTACTATCCCGCTGGTGCAGGAACATCTGGTGTAACAGAAACCGCTACTATTGCAGCAGGGGCGGCCAAGACATTTGACCAGAAAACCGGAAGCTCAACTAAGAATTGTGATGATCTAGCAGATGGCTCGGGGAAGTTTGTTGGTAGCGCAAAGATTACCAGCAATCAGCCCATGGGTGCCACGGTAATGCAATTGAAATCCACTGCGGAAAATCATTATCTCATGAGCAATAACGGCTTTGGTTCTGGCTCAGACACAGTTGAATTGCCTCTAATCATGGCCAACAATGGTGGTTATTACACCGGCGTTCAGATACAAAATATCGGCACTATTACCACAACTGTTACCCTGGATTATTCCACCAACAAGGGCGCAGGTGGTGAGCCGGATAGCGAAGTATTTGATTTGGGCTCCGGGAAAGCACGTACCATTATTCAGAGTGGTGCTCCCCCAGGCAATGGCAGCGCCAACAATTGGGACACTATTGGCAACTATGTGGGTGCCGGTACAGTAACAAACAGTGAGGATATAAACCTGGTTGCCGTAGTGAATCAAGTTAAACCCTATGCAAGTGGCAAAGGTCCTTATGCAACAACCTATGAGGGCTTTGATCCAGGAGATGGCACAAGCAAGATTGCAATTCCATTACTCTTGCACAGCAACGATTTTTGGTCTGGATACCAGATACAGAATGTTGGTGGCTCGTCTTGCTCCAGTATAACGGTCGAGTACACCGCGAATGAGGGAAGTGGTAATGAGCCAATTGATGAAACAATTGGCAGTTTAGCCGCGGGTGCGCCAGTTACTATTCTTACAGATGTTACTGCCAGTGACAATGATTGGGATGATGACGTTGGCGATTACATTGGTGCAGCTCTGATAACAGGATCAAACTGCTCGCTTGAGGCAATAGTCAACATAATCAATACCACTGTTTCTAACGGCGACACTTTCATGACGTACACTGGTTACAACTATTAGGCGGGAGGCAACTATGAGGAAACGACTTCAGGATTTCTTTCACGAACAGAGGGAACGTAAAATTCGTGCGGGCGTTTTTGCAGATGACAACATCCTTGGTGTGGGGACACGCGCCGATGGCAAGAAAATAGTTTTTGTTCGGAACACTCTTGCTGCCGCCAGTGCATATGGGCTGAGCAAAGATATCGAATATATGGCCACTGCGCCATTTGTAGCCTTTCCCCGGCCTCGCTTATCGCCTTTTGCAGAGCAGCGCAGATTTCGCCCATTCACAGGCGGACACTCCGTAGGAAGTATCGTAATCACAGCCGGGACAGCAGCTCTAAAGGTGCGCGATAAGGCAACCGACAAGGAACTGGTACTTAGCAATAACCACGTTCTTGCGATGAATGGTACTACGGGAGCACAAGGCCCCATAGGATTAGTTACACTTCAGCCTGGGCCTTATGATGGTGGAGTAAATCCCGGTGACAGAATTGGCACATTGTTCAAGTATGTCTCGCTCAATCCAAGTGGCAACAAGGTGGATGCGGCTGTTTCTGCTTTGGACTCCACAGATATAATGACCCTAGCCATCGACCACCAAGGATTTGTCCATGGTATCGGAGAGGCTTTCCTACATCAGCAGGTCAGAAAATGTGGGAGAACCTCCGGTTGGGACAAACGCGGGACAATAACCGCAATTGATCTGACAGTTCAAGTGGGCTACCCACCAGACAACAACCCTAAGCTACGGGTTTTCGATGACTGTCTTTTGGTTGAAGGCCCCAAGGGTGCCGGGTTTGGTGAACCAGGGGACTCTGGTAGTGCTGTACTTGACTTCTGGAATAACAACCTGGTGGGTTTGTTGTTTGCGGGAAATGACCAGTTCACAATTCTGTGCAAGGCAACTAATGTATTTAGTGCACTTGGAATAGAACTAATCACACCCGATGAGATCACCAGGACACAATGGCTAGATCTGAGCCGCTGGAACGCGCCCATCAAGAAGATATTCTGTCTTGATACCCAGGCTTGGGAATATCCTCAAGCAGAACTTGAGGCGGCCTATGCAAGTGGGGTATACAAAACAAATATTTCTGGTCTTACTCCCATGAGCTTTGTTGACATGAAAAACAAAGGCATTGAAGGAGTTATTCTGAAGGTTAGCCAGGGTGCAACTTTCCGCGATCCAGAGTT
>Ga0102851_10000125_pt1 | contig 32158 bp, 27 predicted proteins | sample Mud3Dept3metaG_FD_79558 | JGI IMG/M metagenome (GOLD analysis project Ga0102851, IMG submission 79558) | Freshwater wetland microbial communities from Ohio, USA, analyzing the effect of biotic and abiotic controls - Mud 3 Core 4 Depth 3... | ecosystem: Environmental > Aquatic > Freshwater >... | reverse complement strand
TCCGATTTGGCAATCTCGATAATGACAGGAGTGTTGGCCCGCTGGGCGGCTCGCAGGGCTCCCCGGATGACAAATTGATTTCGACCGTTTGCCGCCATGGCAACCGCTTTCCCCTTTGCAAGCATGGCTCGATCTACGACTTTGCCGCTCACGATCAAGGCTTGGGAATTAGGAAAAAGCTTCCTAATATTGGGGGGTCTTCCTATCTCAAGGGCTTTTTTGAAACCGGCTGGAGAAGCTTTTGTTTTGGCCATGACGTTATCTCCTTTTGTGGTAACTTTTGTTGGCGACTCGTGATTTGACTCTTCAATTCTTGGACCAGGAATCTCGAATTCAACCTTCCCTTTAACCTTTTGCTTTCAAGAGCTGCGCAATATCTTCCACCAACTTCTTTGAGCCTACGTAGAGCGCTGTTCGTTGATGGTGTTTCTTTGGTTGGACATCGAGAATGGGAACTCCTTCTTCATTGACAGCTGTTCCGCCCGCTTCGCGGCACATAAAGGCCACCACCGCCGCTTCATACATGAGGCGCAGCTTACCCTCCGGGCGGTTCTTTTTTGGATTTGGATGGTTGACGATGGCTGGGTACATGAACATACCGCCGTTGGCCAGAACCCTGTGAAAGTCTCCGGCGAGTGCGCCGAGGTACCTGAAAGCATATTTACTTTCATTCTCCACAATCCATTTCTGAACCCACTCGGCATAGGTGTTGCGGTTGGATGCGTTGAACGACAATTCCCAGCTCTTGGTGTCTTCAGGAAGGGTCATTCGAGTCGGCCTGACAAAAGTCATCGTCTCGTCGATGTGAAACCGCCAGGTCCCCGCATCCTTGAGTCCAAGGGTGAATGTTCCGGTTGGAATCACAAACATACCAGCCGCGATATAGTCTTTTCCGGCCCTCAAGCGGCCATCCTCAGCGCCTTCCAGATTACGTTTAGCGATCCCGAATAGAAATCCCACGGGCAGCCCATGGGGGATATTGGATGAACCATCCAGAGGGTCAAAATAGACAAAATAACGTCCTCCATCGGGATTCATCGAGATGATCTCCTCCGATTCTTCACTGACCGCATGAATCACCCGACCCGAGGCCTTCAAGTAGTGAACCGTGATCTCCTGGGCAATCTGATCCATGCGCATCACATCCTCTCCCTGGACGTTTACGTCTCCTGCTAAACCCAGGTTTCCTTTTAGGGCTCCCGTCAGATAGTATTGCTGGATGTGCTTTGCCGCGCTGATCATGGCATCCATGAGGATCAGGAAGTGGTGTGTGCGGTGATGTTTCTCCTGGTGTTCGAGAAGAAAATTCATGAAGGTCTGTTCGAATCGGATCATGGCATCTCCTTTCAGCAGCCGTACTTCTGCCCGAATCGCCTCAGCCGCTTCGGCAGGGTAAACACTGCGGAGAGCAGGCGAATTCAACCTCTAAAATTCCACCGCGGAGGGAGTGGGGATAGGCCTTGGTAATCTCGACAGGAACCAATTTCCCTACTAAGGCCAATTCGCCTTCAAAATTAACAATCTTATTGGATCGAGTTCTGCCAGTCATATCTTGAAGGCTCTGTTTGCTCCTGCCTTCGACGAGTACCTCTTCCAAACGACCTTCCCGTTCATGGTTTTTTTGGAGAGTGATTTGTTTCTGAATCTCCTGAAGGACTGATAGCCGATCTTGCTTCACCTTCTCTTCAACCTGATCCGTGAACTGGGCAGCCCGGGTTCCTTTTCTCGGCGAGTATTTGAAAGAAAAGAGGTCGTCGAATCGAACCTTCTGGATGAGGTCTAGCGTTTCTTCAAAATCCTTTTCCTCCTCTCCCGGAAATCCCACAATCACATCCGCAGTGACGGCAATGGAGGGACAGACTTTTTTCAGACAAACTATTTTTTCAAGATAGGATGCTTTCGTATATCCCCGATGCATGGCTTGCAGAATCTTATCCGAGCCCGATTGAAAAGGGAGATGGATGTGCTCGCAGAGCTTGGAAAGGTTCGAATAGGCTTGTATCAACTCTTCCGACAAGTCCCTCGGGTGCGAAGTCGTGAACCGAATCCGGTGGAGTCCGTCTATGTCGTTGATCCGGCGAAGGAGTTCTGAAAACCTGATCTCTTCTTTCAACCCCTTTCCATAACCATTTACATTCTGCCCGAGGAGGCAGACCTCCTTCACGCCCATTTCAACCAAGCGTTTCACTTCCTCGATAATCTCTCGACTGGGTCGGCTTCGTTCCCTTCCCCTGACATACGGAACAATGCAGAATGAACAGAAGTGATCACATCCCTGCATGATGGTGACAAAGGACCTCACCTTCCCCACAGGCTCTTGAGGAAGGACCGCTTTTAAATAGTCCCCCGCGGAATCAAAACCTGTTTCGCAAACCCTTTCTCCAGAAACTTCCATTTTCTGTAATAACTGTGGAAGCATGGGAATGGCATGGGTTCCGATGACCAAATCCAGATAAGGAACCCTATCTAAGAGCCGGTCCCCTTCCTGCTGGGCAACGCACCCCGCCACCCCAAGCACCGCTCCCCTCTTCTCTTTCAGCCACTTAAATCTCCCCAGGGCGCTGTAGACCTTATGCTCAGGCTTCTCCCTGACGCTGCAGGTGTTAATGAGAATGAAATCGGCTTCTTGAGCGTTCTTCGTTTCAAGGTAGTGGGACCCCTCGAGGAGGTGAAGGATCCGCTCCGAATCATGCTCATTCATCTGACAGCCGTAAGTCTCAATATAGACCCGCTTCTCCATTTAGAACCTTACGAACTCTTCCCTTTCATTTTGCATCGACCTAAGTCCTCCCCAAGAACGAGGAGGGGGAGGGTTGGAGCTGAGCTTAAAACCTCCACTTTCTTAGTTGTCCGATGGATGGATAGTGCGTCAAATCGAGATGGAGGGGAGTGATGGAGATATACGAATTGGACACGGCCTCAAAATCTGTATCCCTTCTCTTGTCAAAAATGAGCTGTCCGCCCCCGATCCAATAGTATTTTTTCCCTCTCGGATCCACCTTCTCTATAACCGCGCTTCCATTGTGGACCCATCTTCCCTGTTGGGTGATCTTGTAGCTTTTGATTTTTTTCTCGTCCAGATTCGGAACGTTGATATTGAGAAGAGTATCTTTTGAAAGCCCTTTTTCAATAATCCGGTGTGCTACCCTTGCGGCAAAGCGGGCAGCCACATCAAACTTGAAAAGACTCCTTGAGACCAAGGAGATGGCGAACGACGGAATCCCTAACAAGGTCCCTTCGAAAGCAGCCGAGACAGTCCCAGAATAAGTAATGTCATCTCCTAAATTACCACCCTTGTTAATACCCGAGACGACCAATCGAGGTCGTTCAGGGAGAATTGCATTGACTCCCAGATGGACACAATCCGCCGGGGTTCCGTCCACAGCATAAAAGTTCTTTCTAATCTTTTCTACCCGAAGGGGCCGGTGAAGAGTGAGAGAATGGGCAACGGCACTTTTCTCCCTGTCTGGTGCAACGACAAAAACATCCCCCACCTCTTGGAGAGCCTTGGCCAACAAGATTATGCCTTTCGAATGGATGCCATCATCATTAGTCACCAGGATCATCAATCGTTCAGCCATTTTCGGAATGAAAGGAAAAGGGGTTAAGTAATAACAGGCTGTTGAAAAACGCCTATCTGCGGCGTTCCCCTCTTCCTTCGTCGTTGCAGCGTACATTCAAGTACGCCTCACTCCTCAGGATCTCGGGCGCCTTGCATCTGGGCATTTTTGATCAGCCTGAAAACAATGAGATTCTCAACAGGCTCATAAGGATTTCCCTGTTCGCACTTCGTTACCAGACAGCAAGCCAAGTTCGTAAGTAAGAATATCAAATAAGGATCAAAAAATCAACCCTTCGACTTTCCCTTTAAAAACAATGGCTTGGTTAGGGTTGATACTGAGCGGCACTCCTCCCCTTGTCCTGAGGGGTGGAGTTTCGCGCCGTCGAAGTATCGAGGCGGGATTAGCGAGAAGAATTCTTCCGTGGGCCCAAGAGAAAAAAGGCGGCCCAATTGGATCCGCCCTTTTTCGCCCAAATAATGATGAATCCCCGGGATAGAGAATCACAATTCTTGGAAAGTGCCTTTTCTTGCTTAAAATCCAAAAACTATTTCTTTTCAGGTGAACTATCCCGAGAGACTTCTTAAGAAATCTTTGAGTTTACCAATGTCCTCCGTCGAAATTCCAGCAAACCTCACACCGGTCCGATAATCTCCCCAATCCCTTCCCAGATGGACATCCACCCAGACTACCTCAACCAGCGTCTCGACAGCATTCAGCTCAGAACCCATGGTGAAAAAAAGCTTCAATCTCAGATGGATCCCGATCTCCATCTGCTCCGGAAGATAGAGAAGCAATCCTCCCTCGCTGGCATTCATCGCACGACCATGGTCGGCGGACAGGTCAGTTCGGCTGTACTCAACAGGCAGGTCAACACTAAATCTGGGATGTTTTCTCTTTTCAAAATTCACAGTCCCATAACGGGATTTGGTTCCTTTTTCTTCCATTCCCTCTGATTCTCTCCAATACTTCGTCGGACTTAAATTTTTAGAAGAACCCTGTTGTTCCAAACACTTAGGTTTGTTCGACCCAAAAAGCACATGACGATGATTTTGTTTTCAGACCGCCATTTCGAAGCGAATCTTCTTGTACGCCCTTCTTTTGAAGGTAGCTAAAGATTATTACGTCCTCCAGGTTTTGTCAACCTTTCTTTGGGTCACTCCTATCTCCCGGGGAATGCGGCTCTGCAAGGGTACGCAAACAAAAAGGCTGGCAAATCATCTGCCAGCCTTCGAGTGATACGACAAGGAAATTGCTGACCTTATCTTCCTTTTGACAGGATCGTAAAATTCAGTCTCAACCAGTTCGGCCCCCAGATGCCTTCCCTCCTCACGATGCTTCCAACTTCTCAACCCAAATTTTTGCTTTATTCCCATCAGACAAGTACTTGAGAGTTAGGGGTGGGCTTTCATTCTTGCTAGAATCAATTTCTTACTGAACTTACATATTCCTGATCTTTGTCTCCGGAACGATTTCTCTGAGCAATGTGTAGATACCCTGGACATTACTCAAATGACTCAATTCTTCGAGCTCCTTAAGTTGACCGTTCAATCTATCCGGATATAAGCCGTTTGGTTTAAGCATCGTAATTTTCTTGTTCTCAGTGGGAACGATACCTTCCCCTTGCCAGTACAGCTCTTCGTGAAGCTTTTCTCCTGGTCGCAATCCAATAGAAACGATTTCGATATCTTTCCCAGGCTTGAGTCCGGAAAAATCGATCAGTTTCTTCGCAATATCTACAATCTTGATGGGCTCTCCCATATCCAACAAAAATATTTCTCCTCCCGTTCCCATCGCTCCGGCAGTCATCACCAGCTGAACGGCCTCAGAAATCGACATAAAGTAACGGGTTGCTTCTGGGTCGGTAATCGTGACGGGGCCACCCTCGATGATTTGACGTTGGAATATCGGAATGACGCTTCCATTGCTTCCAATCACATTTCCGAATCGAACCGCAATAAACTTCGTGCCACCGCCATTGCCAGAGAGCCCTTGGATAATCTTTTCAGCCACTCGTTTGGTCGTCCCCATGATATTTGCTGGGTTGACGGCCTTGTCTGTGGAAATCAGCACAAATTTATCTACATGGTTCTCGACAGCCAATCTGGCAACGTTCAATGTTCCAAACACGTTATTGCGGACGGCTCCGGCGGGTTCTCTTTCCATCAGCGGAACATGCTTGTAGGCCGCAGCATGATAAACAAGGTTGACCCTATTTTCAGACAGTATTTTGTTCACCTTTACAGAATCAAGGATATCCCCTACGACGCTCAACACCGGCTGATTCGGAAACTTTCTTTTGAGATCTATCTCAAGTTCATAAAGCGTATTTTCATACCGATCTAACAATATTAAGAGGCGCGGGTCGAAGGTGGCCACCTGTCTGCATAATTCTGAACCGATCGAGCCTCCCGCACCTGTGACAAGCACTGCTTTCCCTTCGATTTCCTGTTTCATTAAATGGAGGTCTGCTTCTCGCTTAAACTTTATGGTCTGCCGTCCCAGCAAGGCATCGAAGGAAACGTCTTTCAGTCGCCCTACCATACCATCCGTTTGAATAAGCTCTCCCAGGCTAGGCATGACCTTCGCGTTTACCTGAGCGCTGCGAGCGATATTATTAATTCTTGCAATGTCCTTATAGCCAGCCGATGGAATCGCAATAATCACTTCGTCAATGTCGTATTGGTCAGCAAGTTTTGGGATATCTTCCGTACTTCCGATCACGCGCACTCCCTGAATCTCCGTTCCTATCTTGAGTGGATTGTCGTCGACAAACCCTACGACTCCAATTCCCATTTTCCCGTTGGTCCTGATTTCATTGAGGACTAAAACGCCTGCCTTGCCAGCTCCGGCGATGACGGCATTTTTTGAGACTTTCGAGGAAGTCCCAAGCTGGGATTCATAGGCGAAACGGACCAAGAACCGGATGCCGCTCGTCAGGGCAAAGTTGAAAATCGCCTCCACGACGAGAATGGAGCGGGGATAGCCCTGAAGTCGATTAATGAAAACCATGGTCACCAGGAAAATAATCGACCCCCAAAATACCGCTTTGGAGATAATGACTAAATCCCGCATGCTCACGAATCGCCATCCGCCGGCGTAAAGCTTGAAATAGTGATAGCTCGCCAGGCGAGCAAGGATTAATATAGGAAGGGTGTTGATCATTACGCCGTAATCATCGGCAGGAATTTCAAACTCAAAACGAATCATGAAAGCAGCCGCGTATCCAAGGGCTGTTAACAATAATTGAAGGATGGCAACCCCTATGCGCCGATAACGCGTTCCCACCTTCCAAGCAAAACCCTCATCTGATAACTTGCCGTAAGAGCCAATAAAATCTAATAGCATTTGATTTGACTTCCTTCTGATATGCGTGACTTCGTCATAAGATGAAAAACGAAGCGATTACTTTCTCGAGGCTTGGTTCTTCTCGGGTAAATTAGCTGTAAAGAGTTCACAAATTATGCCAAAATGTTAAATTTTTGTAAGATAAAGTTTCTAAATAATTTCAAATACTTCCAGCCTGAGCGATAAATCAAGAATGGATGAACTGTAGAGAAGGGAAAATGAATTACCTTTCTTTGGAAGATTACTTCCTTAAAGTGGAAAAACGTTTCCTAATCGTAGTGGAGCACACTCCTTATTATCTCCAGAGGGCGACGTGATCGAGATGATCCTGCGGATTCTTTACTTTGAACGGGAAAATCCCGTTCCATGCCGAGAATTGCAGATACTGAATATAAATGGCTCTCAGCTAAGAACGGGCATCTGGGAAGGTAGGAGGGTTGGTTATTTCGTTGTACAATTCCAGATAATGTTTACACATTTCGTCAGAGGAGAAATCCACAGAGACTCTACCGAAGCCCCCTCTGGCTAAAAGGCTCATTCTTTCCGGGTCATCGATCAGACTCGCAAGAGCATCTCGTAAACCCGCAATATCTTTCGGTTCCACCAAGATTCCTATGTCCTTACTCTCTATCACCCTTGGGATGGCTCCAACCCGTGTGGCGACAACCGGTCTCTTCGCTGCCATTGCTTCGAGCAGGGCTACGGGGAGTCCTTCCTTGATGGAAGGCAAGACGAAGATATCCATTGCCGTCAGTAATTCCGGAATGTCTTTCCTTTGCCCCATAAAGATGACGTCCTTTTGGATACCCAACTCTTCCGATTTCTCCTCGAGTGCCTTCCGCAAAGGACCATCGCCTATAATGAGAAACTTTAAGTCTCCGACGACATCCAGGATTTTTCTTGCGGCCTCCAATAGATAAATATGTCCTTTTTCAATCACCAAGCTGCCAACGGTGCCAATCACCCGAGTCTTCTCTTCGAAGCCAAGTTGCGTTTTCATCTTCCTTGTTTCAACCTGTTTCTCGAATCTCTCCAAGGAAATTCCGTTATCGATCACTCTGATCTTTTCTCCGGGAATCTTGTACTTCAACATACCCTCTTTGACTTCATCGGACACCGCTACAATCCGATCGAAGAATCGGATCCATAGGCTGTCGAGAAAACAATAAGCCTTGAGCTTCCAGTGTGCTGTCAGCCAGTTATGATTTGTCGTCACCGAGGGCACTTGGCCTTTGGACGCCAACAGTCCGTAAAAATTCGATTTGTAACCATGGCAGTGGATGACATCCACTCTATTCGTTTTTATGAATTTCCTAACTGAAAAAACGAGCTGCAAATCCAATTGACTCCTACATGTGAAAATAGTATAGGGGACATCGTTCCTGACGGCTTCTTCGGAAATTTCCTCATGGGGGTTGTAAACGTTTCGGATGACGCCGAGGATAGGCTCACAATGATATGTTTTCTTCAAGCTTTTGGACAGCTCGACTGTGACTCTTTCCGCGCCGAACAAACCAACACTGCTGATTAAATGAAGAATGCGCATGGATCGGTACGGTGGGACCCTATCGCAAAGCCTTGAAGTACTCTTGAAAGTTTTCAAGCTTGCGAAGCTCTGCGGTCATCCGGTCCGGTCAGTTTTCCTTAGAAGAATCCCGGATGATTTTCTGGCGATAACCGTCGCGGGAAACATCCCGAGGGCAAATGATTCTGTGAAGGGTGTTTAGAACCAGTTTTAAGTCGTATAAAAAGGAAGACTTTTCTATGTATTCCTTTGCAAGTCTGATTTTTTCAGGGAGGAGTATCTTTTTGTAATACCCTTCGGGGTCGACCTGATTCTTAAGGACGGCCTCTTCCTCCCGGAAGATAATGGAAGAGACATCGGTAATCCCCGGTCGCCTCTTCAGTATCTCCCGATAATCCTCTTCGTATAATGTCACATATTCCTCTACCTCTGGCCTCGGGCCGACCAAACTCATCTCCCCTTTCAAGACATTAAAAAGCTGCGGCAGTTCGTCAATCTTAAATTTTCTTAATATCCTTCCCACTTTTGTAACCCGCTGATCTCCCCCCGAGGTAATGCGTAATCCCTTTTCTTCTGCATTCACCACCATGGTCCTGAACTTATAAATCATGAATCGCCTGAAGTTCTTTCCGATCCTCTCCTGTCTAAAAAAGATGGGGCCTGTGCTATCAACTTTGATCATGATCGCAGTGACAACAAAAAGGGGCTGCAATAATAAAAGTCCGAGAGATGACAATAAGAGATCAAACAGGCGTTTCATGGTTTATTTTCTGTTAGACGTTACGATATCCGTCACCGACTCGATCACACGTTCCACATCATCATCCGTCATCCTTGCATATATCGGAAGAGAGATGATTCTCTGATAGGTTTCATAAGCAACAGGAAAGTCATCGGGTTGGTACCCGTAGGTTTCCCGATAGTAGGGATGAATATGGAGGGGGATGAAATGGACAGAGGTGCCTATCCCTTTCCGTCTGAGTTCGTCAATAAACTTGTTTCTGTCTATTTGTAGCCGCTCACGGTTCAACCGAATCACGTAGAGGTGCCAGCTGTGCGTTGTCCCTTCTTTCCCATCCACTGCCAAAGGCAGATCAAGTTCGTCCAATTTTTGAAACGCCTGATGATACTTGTCGGCAATCTGGATCCGCCTTCTTAAGAAGGCATCCGCTTTTCGAAGCTGCGCCACCCCAAGGCCGGCCGCAATATCGGTGAGGTTGTATTTGTATCCTGGCGCCACGATTTCATAGTACCAGCTCCCCTCTGCCGTGTATCTCTTCCAAGCGTCTTTGCTGATTCCGTGAAGGCTCATGATTCGCATCCGCTCTGCATATTCTTCATTTTCGGTCGTAATCATTCCTCCTTCCCCTGTCGTGATGTTCTTCGTTGCATAAAAACTAAAACAGGTGATATCTCCAAGGGTCCCGATCATCCTTCGCTTATAAGAGGTGGGAAAGGCATGGGCAGCGTCCTCGATGATTTTCAGGCCATATCTCGACGCCAGCGTCATGATGGCGTCCATGTCACAGGGATAGCCGGCATAATGAACAGGAATGATCGCCTTTAATCTTCTCTCATCCCCGGAGTCGCATCTCTTTTGAACGGTCTCTTCAAGCCGCTCCACGTCTAAATTCATTGTCGTGGAATCGATATCAACGAATATGGGTCTTGCCTTGAAGTACCGGATCACTTCGGACGTGGCTGCAAAGGTCATTGGGGAAGTGATAATTTCATCTCCCTCCCCAATCCCAATGGCTTCGAGGGCCAAGTGTAATGCGGCAGTGCAAGAATTCACGGCAATGGCATGTTTACATCCGATATATTCAGCGAATTCTCCCTCAAATAATTTTGCCTTGGGCCCTGTCGTGACCCATCCCGACTTAAGGACATCAAGAACTTCCCTGATTTCTTCCTCTTCGATGACAGGAACTGCAAAGGGAAGAAAATGATCTGAAAAAGTTGTTTTTTCCATATTTACCTGCTCAATGTTTCGAACCATCTCAATTTGAGCCGAAATGGCCTACTGAACAAACGAATGATAAAACCCATTCCAAAGCTGATGTGAATAAGAAAGACTGCAAAGATCAACCCCGGCAAAAGCCTCCAGCTTAGCTTGTAGGCGGATTGAAATGAAAACAATCCAACGGCCAAAAAGTAACTTCCTGAAAAGAACAAAAATCCATAAAGGCCATAAAGGGTGAGAGGGATGAGCAAACCTAAAGTCACAAAACTCAATACGAGGACGGCCGGGAGAAAGTGTCTCAGGGATGCCTGCTGAGGATGCTTCTTGATCACACTGACCTTCCAGTAACCATATTGCATGAATTGTTTGAAAAGATGCCAAAAGGAGTTCCTGGGATAGTATTGAATTTTGATCCTGCCGTCTTGGATTATCTTTCCTCCTCTTTCTCGAAGCCGGAAGGATAATTCATCATCTTGATTCCTTACCATTGTTTCATCATACATCCCTACCTCTAAAAGACGCTTCCGCTTAAAACACCCTCCGTAGACCGTGTCTGTTTCTCCGATGAAATCGCCGCGATCCCGCAATGCCCCGCCCATGGCGATACGGCTTTTATAAGCCAAGGCGACAGCCTTCTGTGTATACGTATTGCCAAATTCAGGAACCAGGACGCCTCCCACATTGTCCGCCCCTGTTTTTTCACTCAATGCCACTAGATCGCATAGATAGCTCCTGGGGTGAATACACCTCGCATCTGCTCTCACAATATATTCTCCCTTTGCAACCTGAATCCCTAAGTTCATCGCACGGGGGACAATTTTGCCCGGATTATCGATCACCACAAGATCAGAGAATTGGCTCTTGAGCTGGAAAAGAAGCTCACGCGTTCCATCGGTGCTCATCCCATCAATGACAATGACTTCAAAGCCTCCCGGAGGTCGATCAAAACTGCACACATTATTGATACATCTCTCGATCGAGTGAACTTCGTTCCGGCACGGGACTAACACAGACACTTTTCTTCCATTTTCCATAAGTTGCCGATCAACCGCCTCCCGTAGCCTTCCGGCCACACCAAAATGGGAATGCAGCCATCAGGATGAAGCCATGGCTCGTCATGAACTTAACAAAGACACATATAACGGCCTTTTCCCCCCTGGTCCTCGTTCAATGGCCGGCACGGTTTTGATACGAATGGTCACTCCCGGTAAATCATGCCTTAAGTTCTTGAGAATTTGTTCGCCATCAGTTTTGCTATATCCTTTCGCAGGAACGACGCACACGGTAAACAAGTCCGGGGCTTCTTGAATGAGCTGCCACTCCGCCACACTCGATACACCATACATTTCGTCTCCCAAAATCCCAAGACGACGTCCGTTTGGCAAAACGAAGACGTCCCCGGTACGACCCTCAATCGATTTCAACACCGGCAAGGGGCTTCCGCATCGACAGGGTTCATCGCTTAAAACTCCGCGGTCGCCTAGCCGGTACCTGATCAAAACATGCGCATCGTTGAGCAAACCCGTACAAATAATCTCTCCTGCCGTGCCCACGGGGACAGGCTTTCCACCGTCGTCCACGACCTCTAATACCCCGTAATCCGGGCTAATGTGCATGGATCCCTCCTGGCATTGTGCCGCGAACACGCATATCTCCGTACAACCGTATTGGTCGAAAACCTGACAACCAAAAGCCTGCTCGATCACACGTCGTTGATGCGAGTGTAACACTTCACCGCTGGTCACTGCAGTTCTGAATTGAAAACCGTTCTCCTCTGTATCCAAAATGTATTGCGCAAGTGCCTGCAGCGCAGAGGGATAACCCATGATGGCGTGGTAGGGGCGTTTCTTTATCTCCTGGCAATAATGCGATAAATAAACAGGAGACAGATGAAATACAGACATATAAAGCTGTTGATGAACATAATTGTACCACCAGAACGGTGGATGCGTTCGGGATGGCGGCGCCACGATTTGGATCCCCAACATCACATAAGGCTCACGACCAAAAACGATGCCCGCTGCCCTCCGGCACCGTACGTCAAAATAGGCATAGTGACGTTGAAGGACTTCCGGGGTTTTAAATATTTTAACCGGAGTTCCGGTGGATCCGGTGGTACGGTCAGAGATCAATGTTTTGGGGTTGAGACGCTCATCCACAAGTGGCACTGGGTCTTCGCGAAGCTGGCTCTTTTCAAGAATGGGTAGCTTGGGGAGGTCTTGAACGGTTTTGATATCCTCCGGGGACAAACCGAGCTGGCTCAATCGTTCCCTATAGTATGGAATGTGTTTGACGGCATGACGGATCAAGTGATGGAGTTGCCTGCTTTGGTACTCCATCAGCCGTTCCTTCGACCACGTGTTTCTTTCAAGAACTTCAGACACGGTTTGATGATATAACCGGCCGTAGCGGCGGCGATGGAGTTTCCAGCCGTAGAATGTGGCCGCCAGGTTACCTAATGCCGGCACTGCCCAAACGATCCGTTCTGCTAACTTTGCCATCACTGTCGCCGGAATGAAAACGTATGGACTGCTGAGCTATTCGATGGACCCTTCATGCAAAATTCTTACAGAGTAACGCCATCAAGGTGATTGGGCCGGAGGCGGATCAAGGGGTGTTGGGAGGCCCGCCCATCCATTCAAATCCTCCATCTTTGTTGAATCGCATTTTGTAGCTGCCTACCTTGACGAGAAAATGGTCGCCTTCCGCTGCAACCGTCGCATCATCTGCTATCACCTGTTCGGCGCCCTTGTCGGAATCAACGGCCTGCATGACATGGAGAAAGACAGCCTCGGTCGCCTTCTGCTTTGGAACAACCGCAATCTCGCTGCCCGATAAACTGACCGAGGCACTGAGCGGCAGCAACCTCTTGACCCACAGTGCCCCTCCATGGCCATTGGTTATTCTAAGGACGTTGTGGCCCAGATCCGTCGGGGAGGCAGCTGGAACAACAACCCACTTCTTTTCAATATCCTGCTTGGCAGTGATGACATGATCAAAGATGACGAAAATATCTGGCTTGATATAGACCAATTCTCTCGTAAATTTTTTCAGTTGGGTAGGGTCATAGGCGTGGGTCGCATCTCCTTTGACGTAGTCATAAGCCTTATGACTTTCAAAGGCCCAAATGCCTGGACCCACGTCGTACTTTGAGCCAGGAGAATAGGCCTGAGCACCCTGGGCCACGGTGGGATACCCCTGAACGGGTCGCTGATATTGCCCGCCGATGTAAATCGTATTCTTGTTTCCTTTGATTAACCACCCCCTGCGCATTATATGGAAGGAATTCTGCGAATAGGGATTCAGGTCGCTCCAGTGGTAACGCTGACAGATGAAAAGGGCTGCCAAATCCTTTGAAGAGGTAAATCCAGAACGCATGGCCACCCACCCCAGCTTGGCAAAATGGCGAGTCCCGCACCCCAATTGCTCAGGTGTTCTTGGATTCGGATATTTCTCTTCAAACATCAGCTGGTCAAACATGTCATAGGAGCCTTCATTAACAAATTCATCCGGCAACTTTTGATTCCTGACCCAGCCGATCAGTTCCCCTGCCCATCGATCGTAAGGGTCCGACGAAAATCTCCTCCGCGCCTGTGAAAAAAGCGGTCCGATCCACGTATATCTTTCTTCCTTATCGGTTTGAGGTCCGATCGGGACATAATGGCCGTCGGGATAAATCATATGGTTCAAGAACTCCCCCGCGTATTTTAAGAAACCCGTGTTATAGAGCGAATTTGCAAAGCTTTGGCCTGTAGCGGTATAGTGAGCATAAAGCAGGGGCGCCACACTGTAGGGCAGCGTATCGTTCTGAGAACCCTCAGAACCGCTCCCATAGTATCCCCATGATGGAAACTCATCGATGTGACAAAGACCACTCTGCCAGCCTCCTGTTCCCCCCTGCTCATTCAGGGTCGGGATGATCTTGCCAATCCAGTAGACATCAAAATCATTCAGATATTCCTTAGCCTTACGATTGTTTTCAGCGCTGATCCCCTTCCCGTCGGGCTCATAAAGTGCCATTCCGATAACCGGATAAAAATATTTATAAATTTGGTCGGCTCTGCCCAGCAATTGCCCCTTGCCTCCGCAATCGGCTTTCATCATTTCAGCCAGCTTGATCAGCCTATTCTGAAGATCCACTCTGTCGGCATTCGAAAGGACCGGGGTGGTGCCGTTTGAATATTTTCTGTTGACAAGCCAATCATATCCGGCTGCTCCATGTAAGGCGGTGTGTGCCCCCACATAGCCATCCCACTCATCCACGGCAGATAGAAGTTTTGCCCTTGCATCAGACAGAAGCTGATCTTCTGTGAGCCTCGGGTTATAAAAATGTCCACTTGACCAAGGGACTGTGAGCGGTAGTCTCCACACGCTCTTCCGGGCGATTCCCTCTGCTGCCACAATCGTCCATAAATATCGTCTCCCGAGAGTATTCTTGCCTGTTTTTCCGTAGATATAAGTGTCAGCAGCCTCTGACACACAAGAGAATTCATCTTTCATGTCATCACACGATGGATCCTCTGGATCACAAGCGGAACCATGGGCAATTCTCCATGCAAAAGAGCCAAGATTGTTCTTATCCAAATCCCAAGCGCCACGCAACCAAATCCTTGGATGATCACGAACAATTAAGTTTGCAGTCGTTGTCTTTCCTGAGCGAATCTGCTTCTCTATTTCAGAGGAATAATCTGCCGTGGCCGAGAATTCCCGAGCTGAAGTGATTTCAGGTTTAAACAACGTGGATAATGTGCTAAGTAATGTTATGGAGATAATAAGAGAAATTACTCTACTCATTGCCTTTAAACCCTTTCTATCTCTCCGTAGCTAAGCTACTTAAGAAATTGTTCAAGAACGAAGCCCTCGGGGGGCGTTCGAGTAGCCGAACCCCTTTCACTCGTGCTCATAGGCACCAATATCGCATGCTGACCCTATGGGTCTTTGTCTTCCGTTTCTGTCAGTGGTGACTTTGGCCAAAGACTCACCCTTTCCAATGGCGGCACTGCCCGTGGCTAGCCGAAAGTCACGGATGGCTGAATTCGCAAAACGCGGGTTCCCCATTACAGGAGACGAATCACGAACCCCCGCTCCAATAGAGGTTGGATCCCAATACAAGTTTTTTCTGACAGTCAGACGGGTCACGTTGCCGTTGGAATAGAGGTGCGGGGATCTTTGACCCGATAGTATATTATTGATGATGGTGATGTTCTCGGCCCGTTTATCCAGGTCCATCCGGATACCCTCTCCGGGATTTCCATGAAGGGTATTATTATAAACTTCGATATTCTTAATCCACCCGTCGCCTTGAAATCTAATGCCGCCGGTCCAATTATTCAATATTAAATTGTTTCTGATCAGCACACCGTTTATCTCGATGGGAGGTTCGGAATAGTCTCCCCCGGAGATGACGATTCCGGATCGGCTTTGTGAACCATCGATGAGGTTGTTTTCGACCAACAAATTCGTTATTTTTGGATATTGCTCTCCGGATGAGTCGTATTTGTCTTCGTCATAGATATGGACCGAATATTTTAAAGTATTCCTGATCTCATTTCCACGAATGACATTCCCGTTGCCATGCATAAGATAAATCGCATAATAAGCTGGATCGAAGGTATTTCCCTGGATGAGCCCATCATGACAGCAAAAATAGATTGCGACATCTGAGGTGGAAAACTTATTGTTTAAAATCTCTATATGATGACTATACCTCCAGCGATTTCTTTCTTGATGGCGAACGACGATGGAGAAGTTTCGGAATTCAACGTTTTGAACCCGAACATACTGCGATTCAATAACAAGTCTCTTGCCCGTGATGACCGGGCTTTCGTTCGGGTATCTGTCAATCGTCAGGAAAGCGCCCGGTGTTCCGCCCTGTCCGGTATACCAGATATTGTTCGCTTGATGGACTCCCCCCCGCAGAACAATGGTGTCCCCGGGGAGCCCTCGCTCCAGAGCATGCCCCAAAGCATCGAGGGGATCATCGATGGTTCCGCTCCCGTTAGGCCGGCCACCGCTTGATGCGACGTAAATCTGTCTTGCCGCGGCTAGATTTCCAAAACAAATGAGGATCGTGAGGATAAGAAGTATTTGCCCGAAACCCATATCTTACTTTCCCATTTCACTCTGGTTCAAAACCTTTGAAAGGATAACCTCGAAGACTCACCCGTTGCACGCTTGCCGGCTTTCGTCGGCCTGGTCCACTTCCGAATGTGGGGAAGATTCCCCGTCGATCCCCCCACGCGGTTCCTCGCCGGTAAAACGGTAATACTGATATGGATGCCTGCTTCGGATGTACGTGGACAACAGCCGCAGGAGCCAGACCCTGGTCGGGATCCGGACAAGCTGAAACCCAAGCCGGTTTTTGTAGCTGGTGAGGCCCTCTTTTTCCGGCATCGCTAAACCGGCACATATCTCTCGAGCCACACCGCTCCGCCGATAGACCTGCGCCGTCTCAAACCACAGCGCCGTACTGAGATGCAAGGGGAAGGCTTCGGGGGAAACGTGAAATTCCCAGATGTACACGCTTCCCTCCACAACCCAGGACGTTGAATATCCCAGCAGCTTGTCCCCTGCCATGCCCGCTAGAACGAGGCGCGTCGGATCAAGGACATTCCGTTCAGCATCCGCAAGGTACCTCTTCACCGGGGCCGCTGTCCTGTGCCTCGTACGGGCCAGCCAGGAGCACATCACTTCGTAGCCCTGGTCTCGAAAGACTTCCGGACGGTTGATGTGAACGATCCTCACATCGTTCCGTTGGAACTGCCTCAACTCACGCCTGGTCCTCGACGGAAGCCCGCTGATGTCGTAGGCTTCGACGTCCGTAATCAGATGCATTGGGATGGCGCCGTTGGCACCGTCACTTTCCGTGTGATGCAAGGCGGCCCGGTACCCCCAGCAAAGCGAAGCCGGTTTCCTCACCTCCTCGGCGGTGTGTCGAGAGAGCCAATGAACCCCGTCATAGAGGCCAGGGAGGACCTCCAGCCAATATCGTCCGTGAACCATGCGTACCTTGCCGCCTTCGCTCGAGAGCCGCCTTGCCAGCTGCTCCTCACTGAGTGGTACGACGACTGCTTTCGAGGCATCGGGATAGTTGTAATGTGGGCTCATGAAGGAAAGAAATTGTGATCAGGAATCGATCTCGGACCCATCCCATAAACAAAACATCAATGGGCCCATCAAGACCCTCTGCTCCAAGAACAACGCTTCTGTTATTTTTGACAATCATGCTCCAATTTTACTTCTTATAATTTTCATATGTCCTATGAATATCATCCGAGATGACGTCCCAACTGTATTTTTTTTCCATAAGCTCTCTCGCCCTCGTCCCCATCTCTCTTGCAAGGCGCTCATGGCTTAACAGATAAACGATCTTCTCTGCAAATTCTTTAGGATCGTCAGCGATCAAAATATTCTCCCCCGGGGCCACATCAATACCTTCTGCGGCAGTGGTGGTTGCCACCACCGGTTTCCCTTGGGCCATCGCATTTAAAACTTTTATCTTCGTTCCGCTTCCGATTCTGATCGGAGCGATAAAAACAGACGCCCTTTGCACAATCGGCCTGATGTCAGGCACAAAGCCTAATGCCTGAACGCTATGATCCTCTGACGCCTTGTTCCTAAGCGTTTGAGTTGGCCCTCCGCCCGCGAAATCAACCGTGGCCCCCGGAACCTTATCTTTAACAAGAGACCATATTTTCTGAATGAAAAAGTCAACAGCATCGGAGTTGTACGGGCCGGTCATTCCCCCGACCCATACCAGATGATCTTTCTTCACCTCCGCAGACTCGGGCTTGAAATAACGCGTATCCACTCCGTTAGGAATCACCACAAAATTATCATTCCCGCAAAGGCCCTTTAAATAATTCTTATCATATTCAGAGACGACAATACATCGATCGAATTTCGGGCAAATGCCCTGCTCAAAAGCTCTCAGCTTTAAGTATTGGTAGAATAAGAAACTTTTGAGGAATAGATTCTTCTCGATCTGCATCCACCTGTAAATCCTTAAGGATTCAACATTGTGGTTTGTCAGGATCACTGGGGCATCTTTCAAGATTCTTCTATATAACCCTAACGCCAGCATATCCATGTGGACCACATCGATGGAATACTGATCCAATAGCTGTTCAACTCGCTCCCGGGCCTCTTGGGTAAAATATCTCCGTGCGATGAGCGGGTATCTTGAAAATAAGTTTTTACACGCAAGCAGCATAAAAGATTTGTTGTATCCCGTCTTACTCACTTCATAAATGTCGACCGTCTCACAAAACCTTTTGATCTCGGGGATATATTTGAATTCCCTTTTGTCCTGGGCAAAACCTACAAAATAGATTTGATGCCGCTTTGCGAGAATCTTCAGGACGTTAAAGGTTCTTAAATGATGCCCGCCGTCCGGGGGATAGGGATTTTCAGTCGATAAAAATAGTATCTTCATGATTCTCCAGTTAGAGTTCTATCCGATACACATATCTATATAATCTGCGATAGCTATTCAAGCCAATGATCCTCTTGACGGCCCCTTTTAAGGCTTCGGTGGTTCGGGTAACCAGCAATTGCGCCGGATTCGGATCAATGAGTCCCCTAAATGTCTTCAACGGATAAGTATCTTTTATGTGTATCCTGCCAAATTGGTATAATTCATTTTTTCTTCTCCTGGTATTCGACAAGGAAGTAAAAATTCCTTGATACCCTAGCTGCTTTGCAACATGGATGACTCTCTCATTTGAGCTGCCAAAGGGCAGACTCAGGTATTTTACGGGCCCTCCTATTCTATCTTCTATGACTTTTCTTGAAGTCTCGAGTTCATAGGTAATTTGACCTTCGTCGCATCCCCCAAGCATGGGATGACTCATCGTATGCGATTGGATCGAATGGCCCTTCCGATACAGGATGCCCAGTTGATCCCAACTCATGTATCCATCTTTCGATATATTATTTACGGTCACGAAAAAAGTTGCTTTATATCCATACTTTTCCAGGATCCTCAAAGCAAACAGATAGTTCCCTATGAACCCGTCGTCAAACGTAAGAACGACTTTTTGAGCGCGATCTTGTCCTTCAGCAAATAGATCGTCGGCCGGGACGACCTTCGTATTGGCTCTATCCGATAGAAGAGCCATCTGTCCTTCAAACCGTTTTGTCAGCAGGGAATCCACGGGACTCATCCTTCTGACTTGTTTCGTCCTTTCAGGAAAATCAGTCACCTCGTGGTATAGGAGTATCCGGTGATTCATCTATGGGGCTCCGAAGTCTCCCAGCCCGTTTGGGCCAGGGTGAGAGGTGAAGGTGCACTTCTTAAGACCGACCCGTAATCGCATGACGAAACCTTCATTTTTGCCTTTACCCTGAAACCATCTCCTTACTTTCCAAGGAATCGCTCACTGGGACCTCAGACATCAAAACCTCTCTATCCACTAAACCCCAAACAATCCAGAAGTAATCTCCTAATACAAAATAGGACCACCGATCGCCAAACATGTTCGTAATGATGAAAGCGACGGTGCATCCTAAAAACCCGAATCCAAGCCCTTTTTGAAACGGCGTCACACCTCTCTTAAACAATCTCTGCCCGCTTCTAAGTGCCATGAAAAATGCGAGCGCGAGCAACGAAAGCCCGATGACCCCTTGTTCACTCAATATTTTCAGGTATAAATTGTGAGTGTTCTTAATCTCAGATTTTTCAGGAGTGGACAATTCAAACCCCCCGAAGCCGACCCCAAAAATCGGGTTCTTTTCAAACAACTTCACCGCATGATTCCATAAGTCCAATCGAACAGCGACTGAGCTCTCAGGCCCCCTGGGCCCGCCACTTGTCATTTTGATTCGATCCACTACGGACGAAGGGAGCAAGGTCTGCCAGCTGATAAAAAGGATGATAGCCAAAATCAGTAAGCTCCTTTTCTTGACGACCCCAAAAAACACCAACACCCCAAGGGCGGCCGCGTAGGCCCCCCTTGAGAACGAAAAGAGAAGAGGATGAAGCCCGAAAGCAACGGCTGCTAAAAAGAATAATCTTCGCCATTTAGCCCTATCAAACAATAGGAGCCCCAGAAATAACGAACAATAGGAAACGATAAAAGCAGCAAGGTGATTTGAATTCAGCTTAACTACCTCAAAGGGGCCCGCAAATCTACTTTCTTCAGCATAAGAGATCCCGGCGGTAAAAGACCGAAGGCTCTGGACTGAGATAAATAATACTACGGCCGCCATGATCATGATCACCATTCTATGTTGAGCCTCATCCTTTGAGATATTCAGACCCAAGTAATACATGAAAATCATCACGGCATAGCTCTTCCATTCGACGAGCAATGCATTTCGCGTCGTAATGGGGGCCGGCAGGGAAAAGTTCGCGCTCGTATTCCAGAGGGAGATGTAACTGACCAAGAGAAGCACGCCGACAAGGGCGGTGTTGTACGTGAATACAATTTTCTTTTTCTGAACAAGAATTCCAATCAAAACAGCGATAAACAACATATCCAAATACTTCGTCCCCATTGGATAAACATAAAACTTGTAGAAGATATTCGGCTGAGGGATCAGGGCAACCATTAAAAAGAAACCCCACTCCGCTCTCCTGAAGATGGTCGGGATGCAGGTCAGGATCCCGCCGTAGTATAAAACGGGGACAATGATACTTCTAATGATGCTGATGAAAAAAGTGGCAATGCCCATGGTTCGCTCCTATCTTCTGTGACTCATGACTTTACAACATCCTGGAGGTCGGATAGCTTCATGTTCACTTTGCTCAAAACCCTTTCTACAATTTCGATATTAACCTCACATTCCTCAAGCCGGTTCATCGCTTCCTCTCGGGTCATTAAACCCCACCGAATATTTTTACTAAATAAATCATCCTTTTCGTTGGCGCCTATGACCTTTTGAAATAAGTAGTTCTTTAAAGAATCTATTTCACAATCAAACCGCCACGGCGATTTGTTATCCTTCGCCTTTTCCCATCCGATCTCTCTCAGACATTCATTGATCTCTCTTTCACGATAAGGATGAAAATAGAAATACCCTAATTTAGTAATATCCGGGTATTTCCACTCTAAGTACGCTGTATTACCGTCTAAAGACAAAAATGTATGAACTGCAGGAATGAGGTTACACGCCTTAAAATACCGCGCATTACTCATCGTTTTTCCTCCGAAATTGGTAATAAACGATTTCCACGAGAAATGACTTGTTGCCCCTCGGCCTCCTCTCGCTTCTATTTTGAACGTCGTGGCCTCATTTGGATTAGAGCCGTCGATGATGAATCCGATTCGATTTCTTCTTGCAGTCCTAAAAAATTCCAGGTACATGGGTTTACAGGCCAAACACATCAGTCCCATGGTTGCCAATTCAGGTTTCTTCAGCCATGCCTTCAGGTTCGCCTTGAAACTTTTCGCATGCCTATCGTGTGGATGCTTGAATGTAACAAGATCTGCCTTAATCGTTTTCGTTAAATGATCGACATTGACTTTTGTCTGCGAGGAAGAAAAGGGGTTGTCATAATGGACGCACAATATTTTGAGCTTTTTGCTCAGTTCCCATGCCACATAAGAACTGTCCCTCCCCCCACTGATAGGGACAAGGGCATCATATTTCGATCCGTTTTCGACCCTTTTGCGGACGGCTTCGTCGAGAAATCCGCGGAATTTTTCCCCTTTTAGACTGTAATTAATATCAATTTTACTCTTATTTTTATCGTATTCCCTGCAATAATTACATACACCGTGTTCATCAAAATTGATATAAGGTATTGTCCCCGGAAGAATGCACCTTGAGCAACGTATAGACATCTTTTGTCCTCCTTTTATCGTGATCAATACTCCTTACCTAGCCCGCCATCAATAATTCTTTTTATATTTTCTCTGATTTCGTTTTCTTTAAATAGAACGGCCAGTGCAACTAAAACCATACCCGCCATCACCTTTAGGATGAGGTTCATCCAAATCACCCCGGTATTAATTTGGGTGACGACAAGAAACATGATGCACGACACGCCGATATAATAGAGAAGGCTACCCAGTTCAATCCCTATCCTAAAGTATCGTCTCGATACGACAATCATTAGAGTTGTCGACACGATAATCGATACTAGTCCTGAAATACTAGCTCCTATAAATTCCAGTCTTTTTATCAATATTAAGTTCATTCCAATGTTGATGGGGATCGATGAGAATTCTATGAGAAACATAAGCATGGTCTTCTTCTTTAGATAAAAGCTGGCACCAAACACCACATTCAGAGTCCCAACAAACGATGCGAGAAGAATCAGTGGAGAAAATGTTGCTGCCACAGCGTACTTCTCTGAGGCAAGCACGATAATAAGTTCTTTTGAGACGGCTACATATCCAAACCACATAGGGAGGATGGCTATCAGTAAGTACTTTAGACACTTTTGCATAAAGATCTCGGTTTTTTCTTTTCCCTCTTCTCCATAAATCTGAACAGAAATTGGCACCATGGCATACGATAATGAAAATATAACGATATTTGCTATGTACATAGCGATACTTTCTCCGACGGTATAAGTTCCTAACGCTTCCTCCCCCAGAAAAGCGACGACAAGAAATCTGTCAGAATAATTCTCTAACAAAAACGCTAATTCAGATAAAAACAGTGGAAATCCAAACTTAATCATCTTCAAATGAAGTTCCCCCGATATTAACGAAGGGGTGACCCTATAATTTTTGAAAAACCAGCTGAAGAGAATGACGGCCATGATAATTTCTGCCGTAACCATTCCAATAAAATATCCGTAAAATCCTCGAAATAACCAAATCAGAAATATGAGCGACAGTCCGACCCCTAAGCTTCTCCCCACGATGTCCAACACATTAATCAATATGGTTCTGTCATTGACCCTTAAGAAGCGGGAAACAATAATATTCAACGGATTGATAAAAAGATATGAAGCCATAATGAGGAAGCAGGCAGCATAGCCCTTACTAATTTCCAAATGGTTTTTAAAAATCAGGAATAGGAGTACGTAGGCTAAACTTGTAAACCCTGATAGAACAAGGCCTCTCGATAAAACGGTTGATGCAAATTCTGACTTTTTTTCTGGATCCTTGCTGTACTCCTGGTAAAACCTGATGATTCCATCCGATAATCCTGCCTTTGCAATAGCGATCCCAAAAAACATGATGGTTGTTATCAAACCTAATATGCCATACTGTTCCCTGGTCAACACCCGAGTGAAAATTGGGAAAGTGATGAAGGAAAACAGTTGTACGGCAGTCATCCCAGTAAAAAAATGACTGAACTGTTTTATGAATTTTCGGAAAGGATGCATTTTAAATACCTAGGGGTCCAGTTGCGGGGTATGAAGAGATGAAATCATCTGACACGTGAACCCGTAGATGAATCACGCCTACCGTTTTTGATTATCCGAAGATTCTATTAACGAAATGGTGAACCATCAGTTGAAACTCTGCCATCGGCAAGTCGGAGCCAATTCCATACCGCCTTAGCTCCATGACAGGCGTCCTCCGATCATTTGGCCCTGAAATCGTCGTCACGGCGATCTGGATACCGCAGGTTTTAAGATCCTGAATCGTCTTGCTGTTATAATCTTCCGCTCGACCATTCGGGTAGGCAAAATACTTGCATGGCTGTCCGGTCAGTTCATAAACCGCATCGGTGGACTGTCTGATCTCGTTCTCCCGTTCTCCATCTGAAAGATGACTCAAGATTGAATGATGATGGGTATGGGCGCCGAATTCGATGAGACCGGAGGCAGCCATTTCTCCAATCGCCTTTTTGTCCAGCATGCGGAAAGGAGAATCCATCGCTATGGAGCAATCCGGGTCATCACCCAACTCCGATGTCATCCTGCGGATGGCTGCCATGAGCTTTGGATGTTCAAGCTTTTTCAAACTCTCTTGGATAGCGGTTGACGCTTTCGCCTTGAGATCTGACCGCGACAGGTCGAACTTAAAGCCATTCCATTCGATATGCGTCCTTTGTGTCTTGGAGAGTGCAAGGTTAACCCGACCATACCAAACTGTATCGTCTGTATTAATCAATCCGGTCGTAAGAAAAATAGTCGCAGGGATCCCTTCCTCCCATAATATTGGAAAAGCCACATCAAAATTGTTTTGATATCCATCATCAAAAGTAATCACGACCGTGGGGCGTTTGATCTCTCCCCTTCCCATACGGCGAACACCCTCTGAAAGAGAAACGATTTCAAAGTATCTCTTAAGATACTCAATTTGGAGGTGAAAAGAATGTTCGTCTATAAAACACCAGTCCTCAATGATAAGGGGTTCTTTAATGATGCCATGGTACATGATCACAGTCAGCTGATCCCGATAGGCTAAACGGTGAAATAGCTGAGGTATTCCTGTTTTAGCTATGAATTTAGATCCTAAACGATAAAAGCTTCGTAGCATTGGGTAGCATTGGAAAGAGTGCTTTACGAGCCTACGGCAAGGCCGGTTTATATATCTTTTGAATTCGAGGAAGGGTCCGTCCAACCATCGCATGAAAGTAGTAAGTCATCCTATTCATGAGATTATCTTTTCTGACAATGAGCGAATAGTCCTTGCGATAAGTCTTGGTCCAATAAAATTTATATTCTTCACTTCCGCGTAAGAAGTCGAACTCCTTACATCCTTCTTTAAAGGCCTTTTCGATAATGAGCGAAAATAAAACAGCCCCCGCGCTCTTTTTCTCTCCTTCGTCGGACAATCCCGCTTGGAAATAGTAATATTTCTGGTTGTGCTTGAAACAATAATATGAAACAAGGGGTGGAGATTCCATGTGCAAACAAGCGAGGACGACTTTGTCCTTTTTTAATAAATCATGAATGGCTCTGCTGTGAAATCGGTATAGATTCTCTCCCCCAAAATTTGTCTTTATCCCCTTTCGCTTCGCCCTTTCGTGATGCAGAGCGAATAATTCCTGAACGTGCTTCTCGAGTTCTTCATCAGAGCGAACCGTTTTCAGCAGAGCCTTTTCCCTGTTCATCAAGATCTTTCTCTTCCTTAATAAGGTTTGCCTTTTTTTTGATGAAAAAGACTTCAAATACCCATCAAAGGTTTTATCCATCACAAGGTATGGACATCTCGCGCTGGGAATCGAAGTCATCACGATCCCGTTCTGCCCCGGACGGGCAGAGGCCAAATATTTCTTGATCATCGCATCTTCGTGAACCCCATCTAACCTGATCAGATCCCAATCTCGGTCATGCCGATTCAGGTAATTCAACACGGCTTCCGGGAATGAATGTCCGTATTCTTTCCTGGTGATGATATCCAGGTGATCGGGGTAGGTCTCGAGGGAAGAGCAGAATCTAATGATATTTCTTCTGAAGTTTCCAAAACTCGTTTGCTTTTGAAGGTAAAAAGGCGCAATGCCTATTGTCTCACCCATGGAATTCTTGCCGCGCAAAAGATAAAGCTCCCTGTTTCCATCCTTGAAGACGTCCCACCACGCGTACATCCATTCCCACAGAAGAAATACTTCATTGGTCACGCTTTCCTCCAGCAGGGAGTTCCACTCTTCTCGCATATTCCCGAACTCGCCTTCAGACACTTTATCGATGGCGATATTTTCTATCATTTTGAAGTTGTCCGCCGCTGTCCCATCCCAGTCTTGAAGTCTCAACCGGGCAGGCCGGGAGAGATGTTTCCCCTTGAGTTGATGACCTGTTCAAAAAGATTTTCGTAATTTCTTAACATGACGTCCTGGCTGAATTTCTCTTCGACTCGTTTTCTCCCGGCTTTGCCAAGCCTTAACGCGACCTCTTTATTCTCCAAGAGGGACAGGATAGCGCCTGCAAGTGCATCCCCGTCAGCCGGAGGAACAAGCAACCCTGTCTCTCCAGGAACAACAATTTCCGGATTTCCTCCCACTTCCGTGGCCACGACCGGTTTGGAAGAAGCCATGTATTCCAAAATCACATTAGAGAATCCTTCGCTCAGAGAGGCAAGCACAGCCACATCAAAAAGTGAGATGAAATCTGCTGTGTCCCTTCTTCCCCCGATAAAATGCAAATTTTTGACAATCCCCATCGTCTCCCCGTATTGCTTGAGTTCGGCGATTGAAAAACCAGGCTTTCTCGCATCATACCCAACCACGACAAACTCCACATCCGGATGGTGCTTATGGATAATTGAGGCAGCGTGTACAAAATAGTGGTGCCCCTTAATTCTCCGCATGTTGGCAACAACGCCCACAATGGGGTGTTTGGGATCAATTTCCATCTTGTCCTTGAGCGCGTTTCCGCCGTTCGTTTTTCCATACTCCTCGACGTTGATCGCATTGTAAATCGTGACAATTCTTTTTTCTGGAAACCAATGACGCTTTACGACTTCTTTCTTGACAGCGTCCGACACAGCAATCACCGAGTCGAAGTATCTTCCCAGGATTCTATACGCAAGTCCATGCCGGCGTCTGGTTTTGAAGCTCATATCTCTCCGGCTTGAAATCACAGGAATACGACAAAGACGCCCGAGCGCCAGACCGTAGAAGTCAGAGCTCTCGTGGTATGTCACGATGAGGGAGATCTTCTTCTCCTGGACCAGTCGTCTCAGAAAAGCTAGATTTTTAAGCCCTCCGGCGGTATAGATCCCGACTTCGTTGAGTTCGATGATAGAGACGCCTGGTTTCTTTATGTTTTCCGCTAGTTTCACGGACGTGAGACATGCGACGTGGAGCTCGAACCTATCCTTGTCAATGCCGGCAAGAAGCTGGTTGATATTTCGTTCCGAGCCCCCCATGCCGCCAAAAATATCAGTCAATAACAGTATCCCTTTTCTTTTGTCCACGGACGTCATTTATTGATGCACTTTCAAAGATGGATGTGTTTTCAACCAGGCTTCAATTCTTCTGGCCAAGAGAATAGGAGTGATGCGACTCTTTCTTCGATAGACGATGGTTCGAACTGTTTCTCTCTTTCCGGTCGCCCAATCGAGCTTGTGTTGTTGCCCATCGCCGTTCGAACGAAAACCGAGGAGATCACATTCGTCATAGTTTGTGCCGAACAGGGATTTCAGTATCTCCGTCCGGAGGATGATCCCGGGCGAATAGGCCGCGTACTCCGGATGATAGGCGATGTGTCTCTCATACTGTACCCCACCAAATTTGTACATGACGGACCCGGCAATATCCTTGTCTCCCAACTTGAGTAGATAGATCGCAACCTGGTTTTTCCTACTTAAATCTACCACCAGGTCTTCATAAAACGTTTTGTGCATGAGATCCCTTGCAATTCCTAGGTTTGCACCTTGCTTCCAGCCTGATTGTTCGATCCCAATAAACCGCTTTAACCCCTCTAAAACTTCGTCTTCGTTTTCGATGCATTCGATTCTGCATATCTCTGGAAGCCCACGGAGTCTCTTTGCTCTGTTTCTCCAATTACTCCTTACCTTGGCATTAATTCTGTTGATATAGCTTTCCCAATCTCCGATCAGTGAAATATAGTAACAGGTCGAATCAGGAATCACCCGGCAAAAAAATCTCTTATCCTGGAAAAACTTCCATCTCAAATTCCCCGGGGAGTCGACAGCCTGTTCCACCAAATCGATCACATCCCATCCTCTGAACTCGGTGCTCAAGAACTCATACAATCGGCCCCAGACTAAGTCTTCATCCTCCAGAGTCACTATTTCAGGCCGGTCTCCCTCCCAGGTCGCAATGAATTCAACCGTGCGCATTGGAATTCCCCAGCTCAGTGTCCTGGATATCCTCAAAGGAGCAATTCCAATCACCGCGTCGCCTTCCCTCAGGACGAGTACAAATAACCGATCCGACGTCCTTCTGAAATGACTCCACGCCAGTCGAACGTAATCAAAACTCGAAAAGAAGGAGGCCTTTCCCTTCTTTGCGAGCAGGTCATTCCAGTCTTTCTCGATTGAACTCAACCTCTCTTCCGTATCGATCACTCGAATCTCCATCCGTTCCCTCTCAAGTCTTGCAGAATCTTCTGCCGTCTACACGTTAATTCGCCAAACCCTCATGGCACAAATTCGTTCAGGGTCGTTGCAAGGAGTGATAATTCTTTCTCGGTCAAATCCTGGTGGATAGGAAGCGCTAAGAGATTCTCACGTAAAAAGGTAGCCTCAGAATTTTCTTCTTCTGGGATGACCGGATGCTTCCACCGCCAGAAACGAAACACTTCAATGCCACATTGATTCATTTGTTTATAAACCCTGTCCCGCTCCCGGACGATCAGAGGGAACAACCACGGACACACACCATCAGGAAGCGTATTGAACAGTGGATATGTCGACTTATCACTGCATAGCCGATCCAAGAGGTAAAGGAAGTTTTCCCTTCGCCGTGTGACCACCCCTCCATGGTTTGTTCTTGATAAGAGGCCTTTCGAAAAAGAGGATATCTTCCAGTCCAGTCTTCCCCTAATACCGGAGAAATCCTGAGATCCGAGTTCTGAAGCAAGCCTCGCACCATCATATCCAGAAGTCAGGCCATGCGCGGCCATACGCAGCAGTCGTCCGGTTCCCCGTATCCAAATGTTTTTTCGAATTTCCCCTCGCCTGCCGACTGAATCGATGATCTCACGGGCCGTGTTTATCCGACTTGGATTCAGGAGGGGGTCGCCTTTTGGTCGCTCCTTTGTGTTAAACAGCAACGCCCCCCCGTCCGTCACTGGTAGCGTCTTCCTGATACTAAAAATACTCAGGTCACCAAACGTCCCAAGATACCGGTCCTGGTGCATACTATAGAGTGCGTGGGCACAATCCTCTATCAAGGTTAACCCATAGGACTTTGTTATTTTCAAGATCTCTTCGACATCTTGTGGAAATCCGAAATAGTGAATGATGAAGAGAGTTTTCGTTCTACTGGTCACTTTTCTCTTTAGATCCTCGACATCGATCGACGCGTCTCGGCGCACCTTATAGAACTCAACTCTCGCACCAGCCTCTAAGACACCCTCCACTTCAATTCCACAATTGTAATCCGGCATCAGAACAACATCCCCCTCCTCCAAATGGAGGCACCGGATGGCACGGTATGTCGCAACGGTACCACAAAAAAGCCATTCGACATTATCCCCCTGTAAAGGTTCAGGAATTGCCCCCTTCTGGAGGCCGGGGAGCAACCGTTTAGGAGTCAAGGTCGATTCAAAGGGAATCGGGGTTTGTCTTCTGTTCCATCGTGTCTTCAATCTCCAGGCTGTATATCTAATTTGATGAAGTACGGGGCGAAAATCTCTCTGCCATACGTCGGATTTCAGAAAAGGATTCATCAACTTTCGGGTTAAACTAGGAATCGATCTGGGGTGATCCACCATGTGCAAGATCCCCTCTGGCAACAACCACAAGAACTTCTTTCCGATTTGGTACTGATAGCGGCCGTTTAACCGAGGCTCCTCCCCACTTGTCAACCGGTATGCGAGCAGCGGAAAATTCACTCCAGAGGCAATTGCTAGATCGAGGCCCCAGTTGAAATTCTCACTGAGTTCAATTAGCTTAAAACGTCTGTCCCGAGGATCTTTAACAAATTCTACTTCGGCAATTCCGTGCCAACAAACCTTCGCGAAGAATCTCTCGATAACCCCCCGAAATTCTTCATCATACAAACTCTCTCCCTCCACGCATATCCCGCCCCAGCTTGGATAAGAAAGCAACTTTTTCATCATAAATACAGAGACAATGGACCCTTCATTGCAGAGCACAATGGCGCTGTATATTTGACCCGTCACATATTCCTGGACCACGATGTCATGGGTACTACCACGTTTTTTCTCTGTCTCTGAAATGAATTCAATCACATCGCTCAACTTGTCTTCTTCCTTTACAATCTGAACGTGTCTTGAGGAATCTCCGCCTGCTCCCTTGACGACAAGGGGGTAGCTCATCCCCTTTGTTAAGCTGACCAAATCGTCTGCGTCTTCTCCTATGACCGTTGCGGGAAGATCGATTCCCTTATCCGAAGCAAACCGTAGCATCTGAATTTTATCAAGAGCGAGTTCCAACCAGTCTTGAGCGGGTAGCAAAAACGGGATGTGCCTTCTGAAAGTTTCCCGATTCTCTCCGACATATTCTGTAGACAAATCGTCGCAGAAAATTAAACCTGAAAAAGGTTGCCTCTTCACAAGCTCTTCAAGAAATGAAATATATTCCTGTTTTTGATGATCTGGAGGCGTCAGAATCTTCTGTGTGCAATATCGGGAGAAAAACGTCATTGCGTCTGGCTCTGAGGAAAGGACAGCAACAGGAATTCCAAGGCTCCCCAGTGCTCTTGTCACGGATAGGGCAATTCGGTACTCTCCGGCTGTGACAAGCACTGGATTCTCTTGTTTGCGAAGATTTTTCACCACGATGTTTGAATCGTTATTCATTATCCTGTTTTCGGTGAGACAGGCCCCAGCGTTTGACCCCTCTCACCCGTTCGAGGCCCCAAAGCACCTTTCTCCCAAGGGAGGTTGTTCCGAAGATCCCGGAGGCCAGGACTCTTCGTCCCACCCAGAGCTGGTCAATAAACGATCCCTCCAACGCACCGCTGTCAATGTAAGACAACGATCCACAGAGACAAGGGGCTTGCTGGATAAACTCCACTTCGTTCAGCACACCGGGGCCCATCTTCGCATAGTTTGGATTCCAACCGATCTTGAAGGCAAATCCCGTTCCACCAGAGATCAAGTTGCTTGTCGATGCGATGACGGCGTCGTCGAGATACATCTCCGTGAAGAAAAGTCCCCCTTTTTCCCGAAACCCACCAACCATTTCTCGGAAGAACGCCTCATGGGAGGCCCGGGACCGGAGCGAAGTCCCGTTCTCTCCTTTCCATCCCATGTGCTCGATCTCGAGGAAGCGCTCCAAACTTGTCTCGTCGACTTCCTTTCCGAAAAGAGCCATCCAGCGGACATTTCCCCGCTCCTCCAGGCGACGCCTCATCCGGCGGATATCCTTACGGCGACCGGTAGAAAATTGGGCCTGTAAGTATGCGTCGCCCCCTTCCGACGGAACGAATATTGCCCGATGGATCCTCTCCTGCTCCTCCCAAAGACTCCCAAACTCCTCAGCCACTCTCGTGATCAGCTCGGCTTGGAGGCCATCTGCAGGGCGATATTCAAATTCCACTCCATGCCAGTTTGCATTCTTGTTGCAGAAGAATCGGAAGAAGGAGCGGAGGGTCCCTTCCGCCTCGTTCCGGTCAACGAGTATTCCGGAGAGGTAGGAGTGCAGGGAGCGGAAAGCTCGTAAATGTTGGAGCGGAAAGCTCCGGTTCCCAGAGATTTTTGCGAAGACCCCTGCACCGACCAAATCCACTGCCCCTCCGTTAGCCTTCTCCACAAAGACAAACATCGTTTGACGTAATTCCTCCGGTTTTCCAAGGTGGCGCATCGCCGGAATCACGAAGCGGGGAGAGAGAAATGCATTGCTCTCCAGTGCCCTGTCCTCCAGGGACTCCCACGACTTGATGGTTTCCTTGTCCAGTTCGTCGAACCCCACTTGCCGAACGCGGAAAGGCTTTTCAGACGGCATCACAATCATACTTGAAGTTCCTGAACAATTTGATGAGGCAATGAAGTCGGAATAAGTGCGGAACGCGATGAAAGCGCAGATAATGGCCAAAAGTGATTCAACGGACAGATCCCCCACTGTTTCTTCCGGTAGCGCTTCGGAAAAACAGCTTCACTATTTCTCCTACCATCATCGATACAGGATGGATTGCCCCCACCCTTTTGAGGGCAAACGGATCTTTTTTTGAAGCATCGTACGGGCCGTATACCACAGAGCAAACACTCTCAAACCCAATCTCCCGACAATAATCTCTCAGTTCCTCGGAAAAGTCTTC
>Ga0102851_10000123_pt1 | contig 32267 bp, 29 predicted proteins | sample Mud3Dept3metaG_FD_79558 | JGI IMG/M metagenome (GOLD analysis project Ga0102851, IMG submission 79558) | Freshwater wetland microbial communities from Ohio, USA, analyzing the effect of biotic and abiotic controls - Mud 3 Core 4 Depth 3... | ecosystem: Environmental > Aquatic > Freshwater >... | reverse complement strand
TTCCAGCTCTCGCCCGAGATCCACGCCTACCTGGTCCAGCACGGCACCCGGCCCGACGCCATTCAGCAGGAGCTGATCGAGGAGACGCAGCGCCTCGGCGGCATCTCGCTGATGCAGATCGCGCCCGAGCAGGGCACGTTCATGACGATGCTCGCGCGCGCGATCGGCGCGAAGCGCGCCGTCGAAGTCGGCACCTTCACGGGCTACTCGTCGCTGTGCATCGCGCGCGGTCTTCCCGACGACGGCACACTGCTCTGCTGCGACGTCTCGGAAGAGTGGACGCAGATCGGCCGGCGCTTCTGGGAGAAGGCCGGCGTCGCGCACAAGATCGAGCTGAAGATCGGCCCGGCGCTCGAAACGCTGCGGGCGCTGCCCGACGAGGAACTTTTCGAGCTCGCCTTCATCGACGCCGACAAGCCCGGCTATGCATCCTATTACGAGGAGATCCTCACGCGCCTGCGGCCGAACGGATTGATCCTCGTTGACAACGTGCTGTGGATGGGCAACGTCGTGAAGGCCGATCAGCAGGATCCGCACACGCTCGCGATCCGCGCGTTCAACGATCTGGTGGCGGCGGACGCGCGCGTGGACTGCGTGATGCTCGCGGTCTCGGACGGGCTCACGATCCTGCGCAAGAAGTAGCGGGCTCGAGCGCCGGGTTGGGCTAGCTTGAGCGAATGGTGTCGCCCCTCGATCGAAGCGAGTTCGAGCGCTGGCGTGAACAGGCGCGGAGCGCGGCAGAAACGGCCGCGCTCGCACGGCGCGGAGGGCGACACGAGTGGGCGTGTTTCCTCTCCGAACAAGCTGCGCAGCTCGTCGTGAAGGGCCTTCTGCACGGGCTCGGGCTCGAAGCATGGGGCCACGATCTCACGGTGCTGTGCAGCCGCGCTCGCGAAGCGCTCGGTGCAGGCTGGCCCGCTGCGGCAACCGACGCCGCGGCGCGGCTCTCGCGCCACTACATCCCGACTCGCTATCCGGACGCCCATGCATCAGGTGCGCCGTCGAGTCACTACACCGATGCCGACGCGGCGCAGGCCGGAGAAGACGTGCGCGTGATCGAAGCAGCGGTCGATCGCGCCTGGTCGGAACTCGGAGGGCGGCCGTGAGCCATCCGATCCTGGTGCGCCGCCGCGCGGAGCAGCACGCGCGCATTCGCTGCGCCGCCGATTGGGCGCGCGAACTCGCGAAGCGGCTCGATCTGGTCGCGGTCGTGGTGTTCGGCTCGTCGGCACGCGGCGACTTCAACAAGTGGAGCGACATCGACGTGCTCGTCATCGCGCGCGGACTTCCGCCCGACGCGCGTGCGCGGCTCGCGCTGCTGACCGAAGCCGCGCCGCCGGGCATCCAGCCGGTGGGCTGGATGCCGGACGAGTTCGCCGATCGACGGCGACACAAGGACCCGATCGCGCGCGAATGCGACGCGGTGGGGATCACCGTGCTGGGAGCGCTTCCCCCACCGGCTGTCGCTTCCTAGCGCCGCCGCGCGATCGCAACGAGCGCGGCGAGCGCCGCGCCCACCTGGAGCGCCGCGCCCGGTTCGGGCACGAACTCCGCGACGATCGTGCGCGACTGGTCCATCGTGACGCCGACCGGGTTCACGGCGGAAGTACTGCCGTCGTTGAAGCGCCAGCGCACGAACGACGCCCCGGATCCGGGCAGCGCCGTGGCCGTCACGGGTGTGCCGGGGGCGTACGAGCCGCCGGCGGGCGCCAGCGTGACGGAGCCGTTGCCGTCCGCGGTCGCGAGGAGCGAATAACGAGTCGCGCCGGGCTCGGGCGGCGTCTGGAAGAGCTTGAAGCTCGCGTCCTCCACGACGTTGGTGCAGGAACCGAGCGTCGCCGGATTGAAGTACGCGCGCCACTTGTAGACGGTATCGGCCAGCAGCCCGCTCCAGATCGCGAAGCAACTGGAACCGCCGTCGCCGAGCGCCGTGCAGCCGCCGCCGGGCTCGAACACCGACGTGTCGGGTATGCCCGGATCTGCGGGGTACAGCTCGAACCAGATCTCGTTGGGGCTCAGACACGAGGTATTGTAGACGTGCGTGATCGTATGGACGGTGGTCTGCGTCAGGTCCTGGGCCGACGGCTCCGGGTAGACGATGCGCGGCCCGGCGTACGGGCCCTGCGTGACGAAGACGCCCTGCCACGCGCCCGACGAGGGGATCCCGTAGCCGTTGTAGTACTGCGGGTGTCCGTCCCATTGCAGCGTCGGCCCGCCTGGATTGTTGTCGAGCACGTTCGCCGCGCCGAGCAGGTAGTCGTTGCTCGCGAAGCCGGAGAGCGCCTGACTCGAAATGATCGGAAACTCGATCGTCAGGATCGCGCCCGGCGGCAGTGGCCAGTAGGGCTGCGTGGCCGGCGGAAACGAGAAGAACTGATTGGAGTAGGGGCTCCCGCCCGGATTCGGAAACGAGCTGTTCGAGTAGGGGTAGAGCCCGATGAACGGCGCGCTCGGGCACGAACCGTCCGTGAGCTGGCTCGGCGACGACGCATTGGCGCCCTTCAGGTAGCAACGCACGGGGTTCGACGGGGTGATCGCGAAGCTGGTGCCGCGCGGCAGCTTCACCTCGGGAATGGCCCACGCTCCGCTGCAGCCGAGCCCGCCGAGCGAGATGCGCGCGTAGTAGACCTGTCCGACCTGCGGCAGCCCGAAGAAGCCGACCCACGTCCACGCCAGATCTTCGATCATGTCGACGAGGTCGATGCCGAGCACACAGCGATGTTGGAGCCGCGAGGCGGATCCGTCGTTCCACACGCCCTGTGCCGAAGCCGATCCGGCGAGCAGGAGCGCGAGGGCGAAAACGAACGAAGCGAGCAGTTTGTGCATGCCGGCAGGATCGTGGGAGGTTTCCCCGCTGTAAAGACCGGTTCGCCCGACCCGGGCCGCCCAACCGTACGGCTGATGCGCGACTCGTGCGCATGACCCGCGCGCAGCGCGACTTCAAGACGGCGGTGCGACGAGCGCCTCCACCTCGGGAAAGCGCTCGGGCTCGGCGGCGCCCGCCGCGATCCATTCGCGCATCGGCGCGAGCGCACAGACCGTGTCCACGTACGCTTGCGACGTCGGCGGCAGCGCCACCGAGTACGACCTGAAGCGCGTCGCGACGGGCGCGAACATCGCGTCGGCGATCGTGAAGCGGCCGAACAGGAACTCGCCATCCCCGCCGTGACGCGCGCGGCATGCTTCGAAGATCGCGATGATGCGCGCGATGTCGGCCTGTACTTCTTGCGACGCCGGCTTCGCGAGTCGTGCGCCCGAGATGCGCAGGTTCATCTGCAGCGCGTTGCGCAGCGCGCCAAAGCCCGCGTGCATCTCGGCGCTGATCGACCGCGCATGCGCGCGCGCGGCCCGCTCGCCGGGCCAGAGGCCGGCGCCCGGCGCCAGCTCGGCCGCGTACTCGCAGATCGCGAGCGAATCCCAGACGGTCACGTCGCCGTCGTGCAGGATCGGCACCTTGCCCGCCGGCGAGTGGCGCAGGATCTGGTCGCGGCTGTCCGGCTGGTAGAGCCCGATCCGCAGCTCCTCGAAGTCGAGGCCCGCCATCCGCAGCGCCAGCCAGGGCCGCAGCGACCAGGACGAGTAATTCTTGTTGCCAATCACCAGGGTGAGGCGAGACACGAGCGGTCCTCCGAGTTTGCAAATGCGAGTAAAGACCAGGATTCGGCGCCGCGCTTTCCGGCGTGCAACTTGACGGGGCACAGGATCTTTAGTTAGTAAGTATTTACTAGATGGAACCCACAACTGTCCCCGCAACCCCCAGCCGCCGCCTCTCTGCCGACGAGCGCCGCGCCCAGATCCTGCGCGAGGCGGCCCAGCTCTTCGGCTCCCACGGTTTCAACGGCACCACCACCCGCGACGTCGCCGCGCAGGTCGGGATCACCGAGGCCGCGCTCTACCGCTACTTCCCGAGCAAGGAAGCGATGTACACCGCGATCCTCGACGAGCGGATGGCGTCGGCCGCACTCCTCGAGCCGGTCGAACCGATCGCCGCGGCGGGTGACGACCGCGCCGTCTTCACCATGCTCGCGCTGACACTGCTGCGCAGCGTCGAGGCCGACCCCTCGATCCTGCGCCTGATCCTCTACTCGGCGCTCGAGGGTCACGAGCTGGCGCGACCCTTCCAGGAGAAGCGCATCCTCCGGTTGCGCGAGTTCCTGACCGCCTACATTGCACGGCGTACGGCCGAGGGCGTGTTCCGCGCGATCGATCCCAAACTCGCCGCCCGCGCATTCACCGGGATGATCGTCGACCACCTGATCGTCAAGCACGTGTTCGGGCAGCGCGAGCAGTATCCGCAGTCGCCCGAGGAAGTCGCCGAGACCTACGTCTCGATCTTCCTCGACGGCGTGCGCAACGCGCCGGCCGGGGCGTCGCGAAGGAGCGGCCGTGGTTGAAGCCACCGTTCCCACCACGCGCTCGCGCGCGCGCATCGGCATGCGCCCGCTGCTGATCGGCGCGGCGGTGCTCGCGATCGCCGCGACCGTCGCCTACTGGGCACTCGTACTGCGCGGCTTCGAGCACACCAACGACGCGTTCGTCGAAGGCCACCTGGTGTTCCTGTCGCCGCGCGTCGGCGGGCAGGTGGCGGAAGTGCTGGTGGAGGAGAACCAGCACGTGGTGCGGGGAGAGACGCTCGTGCGCCTCGATCCCGCCGACTTCGAGGTGCGCGTGGCGCGCGCCCGCGCGGACCTCGACGCCGCCCACAATCGGATCGCGCAGACGCGCGCGTCGGCGGATGCGGCGGCCGCGCAAGTCGCTGCCGTCGAAGCAAAATTGCGCCATGCAGAACAGGAACTCGGGCGCGCGCAGAAGCTATTTGCGAACGGCGTCGCAAGTCGCACCGCGCTCGACACCGCGGTCGCGGCGCACGACGGCGCCGCCGCCGAGCTGCACGCCGCGCACGAACAGGAGCGCGCCGAACGGGCCGCGCTCGGCAACGACGCTCCCGTGCGGCAAGCCGAGGCGATGCTGCGCGAAGCGGAGCTGGCGCTCGCGCATACCGTCGTCACGGCGCCCTTCGACGGCGTGGTGGGCCGCAAGAACGCCGAGGTCGGGGCGAACGTCGCGCCGGGCCAGCCGCTCGTCGCAGTTGCCGAAGACGCCGCGAACTGGGTCACCGCGAACTTCAAGGAAACGCAGATCGAGTCGATGAACGCGGGCGACCGCGCCGAGATCCGCGTCGACGCCTTCCCCGACGCCGTGTTCCACGGTCGTGTCGAATCGATCTCGCCGGCGACCGGCGCCAAGTACGCGCTGCTGCCGCCCGAGAACGCGACGGGCAACTTCACGAAGGTGGTGCAGCGGGTGCCGGTGCGGATCGCGCTCGACGCCGCGGAAGACGACCTCGCGAAGCTCTCCGTCGGTCTCTCGGTCGACGTGCGTGTCCGCGTCCACTGACCTGGCCACCGCGCCCGTAGCCCACCCCGCCGCACTCACGTCGCGCGAGTGGCTGATGATCATCGGCGTGATGCTCGCGGTGATCCTCGAGATCCTCGACACCAGCATCGTCAACGTCGCGCTGCCCACCATGATGGGGAACCTCGGCGCCACCGTGGACGAGATCTCCTGGGTCGCCACCTCCTACATCGTCGCCAACGTGATCGTGATCCCGATGACGAGCTTCTTTGCCGCGCGCTTCGGCCGGCGCCGCTACTTCGTCGGCTCGATCCTGCTCTTCACCTTCGCGTCGTTCCTGTGCGGCTCTGCACGCACGCTGCCGGAGTTGGTGGGGTTCCGCGTGATCCAGGGCCTCGGCGGCGGCGCGCTGCTGGCGCTCGGGCAGTCGATCATGGTCGAGACCTTCCCGCCCGAGCGACAGGGAACCGGGCAGGCAATTTTCGGCGTCGGCGCGATGCTCGGCCCGAGCCTCGGCCCGACGCTCGGCGGCTGGATCACCGACGTGTGGGCGTGGCCGTGGATCTTCTACGTCAACCTGCCGATCGGCATCGCTGCGGCGGTGCTCTGCTGGAGTTACCTGCCGACGCCGCGCGCCGGCACGTTGCGTCGCCCCGAAGGCGTGGACTGGCGCGGCATCGCGCTGCTCGTGGTGGGCATCGCGTCGCTGCAGATCCTGCTCGAGAACGGCCACCGCAACGACTGGTTCGAGAGCGACTTCATCGTCGCGCTCGGCGTTTCGTCGGCGATCGCGCTGGTCTGGTTCACCTGGCATGAGCTCCACACCGAGCACCCGGTCGTCGACCTGCGCGTATTCCGCCACCGCGCGCTGGTGGTGGGCTGCGCCTACGGCATGGCGATGGGGATCGGTCTCTACGGCAGCATCTTCCTGTTCCCGCTCTTCACCCAGAACGTGATGCGCTGGACGTCGTGGCAGTCGGGCATCGCGATCTTGCCTTCGACGCTCTCCACCGCGCTGGTGATGCCGATCGCCGGACTCCTCGTGTGGCGGGTCGGACCGGCGCCGCTGCTCGGAGTGGGCGTCGCGGTGTTCCTCCCCGCGCTGTGGGGCATGAGCCATTGGACCGCGCAGAGCGGCTTCTGGGATCTGTTCTGGCCGCAGATCGGGCGCGGCATGGCGATGGGCCTGATGTTCGTGCCGCTCTCCGTCGCGACGCTGCGGGCGCTGCCGCCGCAGGACGTGTTGCAGGGCGCCGGCCTCTACAACCTGTTCCGCCAGACGGGGGGAAGTCTCGGCATCGCCGTGCTGGCGACGCTGATCGACCATCGCGGCGCGCTGCACCGCGCGCATCTCGCCGAGTCGGTGTCGCCGTTCTCCGAAGTGACGCGACAATACCTCGCGCAGCTCGCCGCCGGCTTGCAGGCGCGCGGCCAGGGCGCCACCGACGCGCTGGCCGGCGCGCACAAGTTGATCGAGCAGATCATCACGCAGCAAGCGACGGTGCTCGCGTTCCGCGACTGCTACCTGGTGATCTTCGCCGTCTTCCTGCTGCTCGCCCCGCTGGTGCCGCTGCTGCGACGCCCCGGCGCGGCCGGCTCTCCGTCTGCCGCAAGCGGAGCGCTCAGCGAGCCGTAGGCGAGCGAAGTTCATCGGGACGCAGCGCCTTGCCATCGCGCTAGTTTGGCGCGCGATGCGCGTTCAGGTCCTCCAACACGTTCCCTTCGAAGGACTCGGTGCGATCGAGCCATGGCTCGCCGTGCGCGACGCGCAAATCGGTTGGACGCGCTTCTTCGAGGACCCGCGCATTCCCGCGCCCGATGCGTACGACTGGCTGATCGTGATGGGCGGCCCGATGAGCGTGAACGACGAAGCGGCGCGGCCGTGGCTGCGCGACGAGAAGCGCGCGATCGCCGCGGCGATCGGCTCGGGCAAGACCGTCCTCGGCGTGTGTCTCGGCGCACAGCTGATCGCGAGCGCGCTCGGCGCGAATGTGAAACCCGGTCGGGAGCGCGAGATCGGCTGGTTCGAGATCGAGCGCGTCGCGGACCCGGCGGCGCATCCGATCGCACGCGCGTTTCCGCCGCGCGCCGAGGCCTTCCACTGGCACGGCGAAACCTTCGAGCTGCCGCCCGGCGCGCTGCACCTGGCGCGCTCCGAGGCGTGCGACGCGCAGGCCTTCGTGCTCGGCCCGCGCGTCGTCGGGATGCAGTTCCACCTCGAGACGACACCCGAAAGCGTCGCCGCTCTCGTGCGCCACTGCCCCGAGGATCTCGGCGCGGGCCGCTACGTCCAGTCGAGCGACCAGATGCTCCGAGACGCAGCTCGCTTCGCGCGGCTGCACGAAGTTCTCGAAGCGATGCTCGACGCGTTGGAAGCCTGAGAGCGCCGCGCCAGGCGACTGACCCAAGATGGGTCATCTCGCGCAGAAGCCGGCGCGTGAGGCGCGGGGGCGGGACGTTCGTCCAGAACGTCCTCGGCGGACGGGCGTCGCAGCTTCGCGTCGAAGCTGCGAGACCGCCTGCGGATTGTTCTGGCCGAACGCCCCCCCCGCTACCTGCAATTCGTTCTGGAACATCTGCCGCTGAAGACCGCGTGCCCTGCGCGGGCGGGGGACTCGGCCGAAACAATCCGCAGGCGGCCACCGACCCTCGCCGCGAAGCTGCCCATGTTCGTCCGCCGAGGACGTTTCGGACGAGTCTCCCGCCCGCGCGCCTCGCAGCAACGATCAAGAGCAGATCCTCCGCGGGGGAGGCTCCTAGCCCGCGCCGAACGAGAGGCCGCATTCCGGACACTCGGTCGCGTCGGCGCCGAGTTCCGTTCCGCAGCCCGGACACGTCTCGCTCTCGCCCCATTCGCCGGCTTCCGCGTCGGGCAGATCCGGCACCTGGGTGCGCGCGAACGCCGCGTCCACGCGCGTGGCCGCCGGACCGTCTTCGGGTCGCACGAAGATGTTGCAGCGGATCGCGCCCATGCCGCGGCTCTGCACGCTCTGATCCTCGCGGCGCGGCAGCTCGACGCGACTCGGGATGCCGGCGTCGGCGAGCGCGTGCGCCAGCCCTTCGATCCACGGCACCTCGGCGTTGCGCAGCGCGACGAGCTGCTCGACCGGCGGCATCTCGAAGACGGGCTCTTCGGCGGGAGCGTCGCTACCGAGCGGCACGTCACAGGCGACGCAGCGCTGCATCGTGTGCACGTACTCCTCGCCGCAGCGGGGACATATTTTCGGCGGCAGTTGCACCATCACGATCCCCCGGCGAGCCAGCGCGCGGTGCACTCCGCGACGTGGCGCCCGTGTGCGCGCGCCCCCCCGGCGACCGCCTCTGCCATGCGCGCCGTGCGCCCACTCGACGATACCGTGACGATCACGATCCGCATGGCCGCGGACGGTAGCGTCACGCGAGCAGGCGGGCGCAGGCGGCGGCGAAGTCGGCTGCGTCGGGACTCTCGGCCTCGATCTCGTCGACGCAAACGCGCGCGGCGTGCAGCAGATGGCGCGGCGCGCCGCTCGTGTCTTCGGCTTCGAGGCCCGCGCCGTACGTGAGGTCGCCGCAGAGCGGATGGCCGAGGTGGGCGAGCGTCGCGCGGATCTGATGCAGGAAGCCGGTGCGCGGGCGCACTTCGACGAGCGTCACGTCGGCGCCGTGCGCGAGCGCGCGCCACGCCAGGCTCGTGCGGCGCGATCCGGGCTGCGACGCCGGCACGACGCGCACGAAGGCCGGTCGGTGTCGCGCCACCGCGAGTGCCACGCGCACTTCGCCCTCCCCTTCGAGGCGGCCGCGCACCAGCGCGCGGTAGACCTTCTCGACGCGGTGCGAGCGGAAGGCGTCGCGCAGCCGCTGCCAGGTCGCTTCGTCGCTTCCGAAGAGCACGACGCCCGAGGTGTGGACGTCGAGCCGATGCGCGACGCCGCTGCGCAAGCCGCCTTCGCCGACGCCGTGCACTTCGGGGTGACGTGCGATCAGCGCGTTGAGCAGCGTGCCGGTCTCGTCCGTGCGCAGCGGATGCACCGGCGTACCGGCAGGTTTGTCGAGCGCGAGCCAGCCCGCGCCGCTCGCCAGCACGCTGAGCGGCTGCTCGGGTTCGGCGATCGCGCGGCGCGCGTCGGGCGGCGCGAAGCCCGTCACTTCGACGCGGCGACCGGCCTCGATCGGCGCGGCCTTGTCGCGGCGCTCGAGGGGTCGCCCGTCGAGGCGCACGACGCCCGCTTCGAGCAGCTTCCGCACGCCCGCGCGGCCGATGCCGAGGCGCTCGGCGAGCCACACGTCGAGGCGCCGCCCGGCGGCAGCGGGCTCGACCACGAACTCGCGACCCGCGGTCTCGATCGCCTCCGTCGTCTCGCTGGCTTCGCTCGTCACGTACCGACTGTAGCTTGCAGAAGGCGGCGGGTTTGCGAGCCTCAGGCGCCCGTGTCGAAATCCACGCCCCGAAGCAGCGCCTCGCGGAGCCAACCGTTCCGCATCCAAGTGATGGACACCACGCTGCGCGACGGCGAGCAGACGCCCGACGTCTCGTACACGCCCGCCGAGAAGCTCCAGATCGCGCGCATGCTGCTCAGCGACGTCGGCGTCGACCGCATCGAGATCGCGCAGACGCGCGTCTCCGAAGGCGAGCGGCTCGCGGCCCACCGCGTCGCGGCCTGGGCGCGCAGGGAAGGCGTCGCCGACCGCGTCGAGATCATGGGCTACTGCGACGGCGAACTCTCGGTGCAGTGGATCAAGGCCGTCGGCGGTCGCGTGATGAACCTGCTCACCAAGGGTTCGGAGAAGCACTGTCGCGAGCAGCTCCGCCAGACGCCCGAGCAGCACCGGCGCAAGGTGCAGGAAACGATCCTCGCGGCGCACAAGGCGCGCATCGCGGTCAACGTCTACCTGGAAGACTGGTCGAACGGCGTGCGCGATTCCTTCGACTACGTGTTCGCGATGGTGCAGGCGCTGCGCGAGCTGCCCGTCGAACGCATCTACCTGCCCGACACGCTCGGCGCCTTCTCGCCCGACGAGACGGCGCGCTACATCGGCCTGATGGTCGACGCCTGGCGCGACATCCACTTCGAGTTCCACGGCCACAACGACTACGGGCTGGCGGTGGCCAACTGCCTGGCCGCGGTGCGCGCCGGCGCGCGCGGCGTACACACCAGCGTGAACGGGATGGGCGAGCGCGCCGGCAACACGCGCCTCGCCGAAGTGGTCGCCGCGCTGCACGATCACACCCCGTACCGAACCGGTGTAGACGAGGCCATGCTGGTGGACGCGTCGCGACTGGTCGAGACCTTCAGCGGCAAGACGGTCGCCGCGAACTCCCCCGTCGTCGGCCGCGACGTCTTCACGCAGACCGGCGGCATCCACGCCGACGGCGACGCCAAGGGCGACCTCTACGCCAACCGGCTGGCGCCCAAGCGCTTCGGTCGCGCGCGCCAGTACGCGCTCGGCAAACTCTCAGGCAAGGCGTCGCTGCTCCACAACCTGAAGGCGCTCGGCATCGAGCTATCGGAGGCGGAACGCGCGCGGGTACTCGGACGCATCGTCGCGCTCGGCGACAAGAAGAGCGGGGTCGCCGTTTCCGACCTGCCCTACATCATCGCCGACGTGCTCCAGCGCCCCGAGCAGCGCCCGGTGCGCGTCGCGTCGTATCGCGTCGTGGTCGATTCCAGGGGACTTCCCGAAGCCGAGGTCGAAGTCAGCGTGCGCGGCGAAACGGCCGTCGCGAAAGCCAGCGGCGACGGCGGCTACGACGCCTTCATGCGCGCGCTCGGGAAGGCCGTGAAGCGCTTCGGACTCGCGCTGCCGCGGCTCGCCGACTACCGCGTGCGGATTCCACCGGGCGGCCGCACCGGCGCGTTGGTGCAGACGGTGATCACCTGGCAGGACGCGAGCAGCCGCGAGGGCACCTTCTCGACGCTGGCGGTCGACTCGGATCAGCTCGCCGCGGCGGTGCTCGCCACCGAGAAGATGCTCAACGTTCTCGCGACGCGGAAGAAGGCGTGAGGACGCGCGCCGTCCTCGGGGTCGTCCTCTTCGCCCTCGGTTGCGCGGCCAAGCCACATCCGGTCCAGCCTCAATACCAGCCGGTGGCGAGCGTGCTCGAGGTGGTCGCAACGCTGCGCCGCCACCTCCCCGACGACACCTACCGCTTCGAAGCGGGCCGCGATTTCACCGGTCGCAACATCTATCGAGCGTCGCTGATCCGCCTCGAGAGCATCGAGCGCGTGCACGCCGACTCGCTGCGCGCGGGCAACCTCGACGACGTGATCGCGTACGCGAAGGCCCGCGCGCTCGAGCGGCTGCGCGCCTACGACCTCGCCGCCGAGAGCCACCGGGTCGCCGCCGAACGCGACGGGCCGCTGCGCGGCGAAGCCCGCAAGGCGGCGTCGCTCGACGACGGTCTCGCCGAGGCGATCCAGATCGGATACGAGCCCGATCGCCCGCTGCGGTCCGGTGTGCGGCCTATTCCTGCTCCGAGCGATCCCAATGGCGCCATCGCCGAATACGACCGCCGCCTCGCGCTGCTCGACGCGCTCGGCGACGAAGCGAACGACACCTTCCTCGAGCCGGTGGTGAAGGAAGAAGTCGAGCGCTGCGACATGGCGCGCGCGCGCTATTTCGTGGCGCGGCGCAAGCTCGATCCCGACGGCAACGTGCGCGCGCTCGCCGAGCTGCAGCGCGTCGTCGCGCGCCACCGCGAGAGCAAGAACGCCAACCGCCACCTGCTCGATCTCGCCGATCTCTACGCGGCGATGGCGGAGGAGTACGTCCAAGCCCGGCCGCCCGAGAGCCTGTTCTTCGACCCGCCCGCCTTCCAGGAGTTGGTCGACTCGGCCTCGCAGCTCTACGAAGCGGTTGCGAACCAGGACGGAACGCCCGAGAAGCTCGAAGCCGCGCGCCGTCTCGAAGCCTTCCTCGCCTTCACGCTGCGGGTGGACCGTGATCGTTTCTCGCCGCAGTAGCGTCGCGCTGTTGGCCGCGTTCGGCGCGGCCGTTGCGGCGTGCAGCACGCCCGCGGGCGAGCCGAAGGAGGCGCCGCTCGCACCGCTCGAAGCGCGCGTCGCGTATCTGCCCGACGACAGCGATCGCGCCGCGCGCAGCCTCGCGCAAGCGACACTCGGCACACGTGCGACGGCCGCGCGCGCGCAGCTCGCCGCGTTCGAGACCACCGATCGACTGCGCGTCGCGACCGGTGAGCCGCCGACCGGCCTCACCGCCTACGCGCGCCACCTCGTGGACGCGATGAACGACGACCCGATCGCCTATCGCCGCGCCACCGCGAAGCTGCTCGAAGACGACGACATCGACCCGGCGCTGCGCAAACAGCTCGAGATGGAAGTCGCCGACGACCCGCTGCTCCTCGCCGACAAACGCATCAGCGAGGGACGCCGCACGCGCATCGCGCGCGACGTAAACGCGCTCTCCGAAGCACTCGGTCGCTCGCTGCTGAGTTTCGTCTTCCTGCCGGTCCGCGTCGCGCAAGCGGTGATCAACGTCGCGGTGGCCGAGCATCTCGACGATCCGATCAGCGTGCAGCAGCGCCAGGCGCTCGCGCACTGGAAGGACTACGTCGAGGGCCATCCCGAAACGCCGGAAGCGCGCGAGCTGATCGAGCAGATCGACTCGCTCCAGCGGCGCTGGTTCGACACCAAACGGCGCCGCAGCGTGCGCGCCGCCGAGCAGGCGCTGGATCACGACCAGAGCGCGCTCGCACTGCTGCTCGCCGATCGCGCGCTGCGTTACGCGCCCGGCGACGCGCGTGCCACGCGGCTGCGCGACGAAGCCAAACGGCGCCTGGCGGGCGAGCAGGCGCAACTCGCGCAAAGCCTCGCCGTGACACGCGCTCCGCTGCCGGACGCAGACGATCCCCGAGCGCGTGCCTTGATGCTGGCGCTCTTCAAGGCGGGCGACGTGCCTGCCAAGAGCGAAGCGCTGCTCGCCGGAGATCGCGCCGGACCGCTCGCCGACGGCGCCCGCTTCGCCTACGCAAACGCAATCGGGGAAGCCGGACAGGAGTCGGCGATGTGGGACACGCTCGCCTCGCTCGCCGGCGACGATCCGGCGTCGCATCCGATGGCGCGCCACGCGAACGCGCTCGTCCAGAGCCCGTCCCAGAACCCGTGGGAGGCGTTCAAGGCGGCGGAGGCTGGCGACACCCGCAAGGCCGCGAGCTTCGTCGCGCTCGGCCCCCTCCAGGGCGGCGCACGCGATCGCGACCTGCCGCGCAGCGTCGAGTGGCTGCTCGAAGCGCCGACACTGATGCCGGTGCTCGGCGGGATTCCCTGGCGGCTGGTGCAGACGGCGATCGCGCCGCCCGAGGCGAAGGCGCCGGCCCTCGCCGCGAGCCGCTACCTGAAGCGCTACCCGAACGGCGAGCACGCGGCGGAGCTGCGCGATTATCTGGTCGAGCACGAATCCGACGAGGGACGCTGGGTGCGCGCCCACGCGGTCGCGTCCGAGATCCCCAGCACGCCGTCGGACGAGCTCGCCGAACTGGCGGAGAAGGCGGCCGCGCAGTCGATCGAGCAGGCCGGCAAGCAGCAGCGCCGCGACATCCGCTTCGCGATCCTGCAGGCAACCGCCGAGCGCTACCCCGACACCCAATCAGGACAGCGCGCGAACGAGCTGTTGCACAAGGAGATCGACGAAGCCACCGAGCAGAAGATCCGCATTTCGCGCGGCTATCTCGTCGAGAACCGCAACGTCGCGGGTCCCGGCGGTCTCGGCCTGCGCCCGGAGTTGCTCGACGGCGACAAACACAACGGCGAGCTGCATCCGCTGGGCGTGACGCTGCTCGGCGGTCGCGTCCTGGAGATCGCGATGCTGGCGCCGAGCGGAGACGAGGACGACGAGCCGAAGACGGTGCGGCAGACCGTCTCGGCCGAGCGGCTGTCGCGGGTCGTGTCGCTGCTCGAGGAGACCTCGTCGCGCAACGCGCTGCTCGACCCGCTCGCCGAGCAGGGCGCCGACGCGCGCCGCGACTTCTTCTTCGAGCGCGCGCGCCTCGGCGTCGCCGACACGCCCGACACGCGCCCGACTGCGGAGTCGACCTACGCCTTCGTCGCGATGCGCGAGAAGTACAACATGGTGCGCAGCCGCGAGTCGATCCTGCCGGTCGAGATCGTGATCTCGGGATCGCTGCCCGACCTGGGACTCGGCGCGTTCCCGCGGCTGCGGACGCCGAAGCAGACCCCGGACGCGGTGCTCTTCAAGTAGCGGCGGTTGGTGGGAAGCTGACGCGCTCACGCCTTCCAGAGCGTCCAGCAGCCGATCGCGATGAAGCCGACTCCCGCCACCCAGTGCAGCGCGCGCGGGCTCACCTGCTGGGAAACGAGCGAACCCGCGAGCACGCCGAGCGCCGAGGTCAGCACCAGCGCGGAAGCGGACGCCGCGAAGACGAGCCACTTCGGAGTCTCCGCGCCCGACGCGAAGAGCAGCGTCGCGAGCTGTGTCTTGTCGCCCAGCTCGGCGATGAACACCGAGCCGAAGATCGTGGCAAAGAGCTTCCAATCCATCGTTCCGCTCTCCCGTTCATGATTCCGGCTGCGAGTAGGCGAGGTCCAGCAGCTCGACCGGGTGCACGACGCGTGCGCGCAAGCCGCTGGCTTGGGCGCCGCTGCGGAGCTGCATCAGGCAGCCCGGGTTGCCGCTCGCGATCCAGTCGGGCTCCGCGGCCGCGAGCGCCTTCAGCTTGTGCGCGAGCACCGCGCGCGACATCTCGCGGTGCGTGAGGTTGTAGATGCCCGCGGCGCCGCAGCAGCTCGTCGGGTCGTCGTGCAGCACGAGCGTCACGCCGGGGATCTGCGCGAGCAGCCGCCTCGGTGCATCGCGCACGCCCTGAGCGTGTACGAGGTGGCAGGGGTCGTCGTAGCAAACCCGTCCCTCCACGCGGCCGGTGGGCGGACGAAGGCCGGCGTCATCGAGGAACTCGCACACGTCGCGCACCGCTGCGGCGAGGGGTTCCCCGAAGCCGGGCAGCGCGTAGCCCGCTTCGCGCATCGCGGCGCCGCAACCGGCGGAGTTCACGACCACCGCGTCGACGTTTGCGGCGCCGAACACGTCGATGTTGCGACGCGCGAGGTCGTTTGCGAAGCCGGGATCGCCTGCGTGCGTGTGCAGTGCGCCGCAACAGCCCTGCGCGGCGGGCACCACGACGTCGAAACCGTTGCGCGCGAGCACCCGCGCGGTCGCGGCGTTCACGTCTCCGAAAAACTCCGGCATCACGCAGCCGACGAAGAGGCCGACGCGACCGCGTCGCTCGCCCTGCGCCGGCACCAATTCGGGAAGAGCGCGCCGCGACCGTCGCGACGGAACCTGCGGCGCCAACTCGGAAAGCTCGCGCAGCGCGCGCGGCAGCAACGGTCGCGCGAGACGGTCGAGTCGCAGCCACTGCACGAGTGCGAGCAGATCGACGAGCGCGCGCAGGCGCCGCGGCTTCGGCACGAGTTCCCGGAGCGCGAAGCGCTCGATGCGGCTGGCGAAACCGCCGCGCAGTCCCGCTTGCTCGACCGCTGCGCGTGTCGCTTCGATGAGTCGCCCGAAGCCGACTCCCGATGGACACGCCGTCTCGCACGCGCGGCAATCGAGGCAGAGGTACGCCTCTTCGGCGACGCCCGCGTCGAGGGGCAGGCGTCCTTCGGCGACGGCGCGCAGCAGATAGATGCGCCCGCGCGGCGACGAGCTTTCACGACCCGTCTCGCGATAGGTCGGGCACACCGGCAGGCACAGGCCGCAGTGCACGCAATCGAGCATGCCCGGAACCAGATCGGCGAGCGGTCCCGCCGGTGTCGCGGGCGCGATCGCCGGCTCCGGCTCGCGCTGCGGCGCGGCCATCAAAGCCCTCCGACGAAGCGACCGGGATTCAGGATGCCCGCCGGATCGAAGCGCGCTTTCAGCGCGCGCGCGAGCCCCCACTCGTCGGTCGCCTGGCCATGGACGTCGCGTGCGACTTTCGCCCACTCCGGCGCCGCTTCGAGAACGACGTGGCCCGAGCCAGCGCGCGCTGCCGAACGCATCGCCAGCCACGCGCGTTCGACGCCGATGCCGTCTGCGGTGTTGTCGAGCGCAATGCGTGCGAAGACCAGGCCGCTGCCCGGGTAGACGAGCAAGGCGGCGCCCGCTACCGGCAGCTCCCGGAGCACGCGATCGAGCCGCGAGGGGAGAACGGATAGCCGGAAGCGCAATCCCGCCGGTCCGAAGTTCTCGCCCTGCAGGCTGCGCACGCGTTCGATCACACCGCGCGTCGCGTCGCCGGCGCCGAAATCAGCGGAGAGCCGGTCGCTGTCGCGCGCGACGGCGGCCTCGTCGCCGGCCATTTCGACGATCAGGAGCCAGCCGGTCCGAGGCGCATGACTCGACTCGACGACGAAACCGAAGTTCAGATCGACGAGCGCGCAGACGCGCGCAGTCGGGAGACGCGCTGCGGCGACGGCGCGCGCCATGGCGTCGCCGGTCTCGTCGAGCGCAGCGGCTACGACGCGCTCGCACTCGGCTCGCGGTCGCAGCCGCAGCCACGCAGCGCTGATCACGCCGAAGCTGCCGTGCGCGCCGATCTGCAATTTCATCAGGTCGTAGCCGGTGACGTTCTTCACGACACGTCCGCCGCAGCGCGTATGCACGCCATCGCCGAGTACGACGTCCATGCCGAGCACGAGATCGCGCGGCCGGCCGAAGCCGAGGTGGCGCGGTCCGATCGCCGCCGCCGCGAGCGTGCCGCCGAGCGTCGTGCGTGCACCCGGCGGATCGAAGGGCAGCGCCCAGCCCGCCGCGTCGACCGCTTCGCGAAGCTCGCTGAGCGGCGTTCCCGCGAACGCCCGCGCGACGCCCTCTTCGGCGTCGACTTCGACCACGCCGGAGAGTCGCTGTGTCGAGAGGACGACCTGCGCGCGCTGCGCGGGGTTGCCGAACGCGTCGCGCGTGCCACCGCCCCGCACGACTGCGCCGATCCCGCGCGCCGCGAGCGCCGCGATGCTGCGCGCCAGCGCGTCTTCAGCGCCGGGCGCGAGCGTCGCGTCGAGCTTTGCGCCAGCGATTTCGACGGGCGCGCGCGTCAGCCCCGCGTCGTCGCCGAGTGCCGTCTGCAGCGCGTCGAGGTCGTCCTGCGAGAGCGCCTTCACAGCGGAACCCGGTCGTAGTTGCGCGCCCTGGGATTCGCCTCGACGCAGTGGCGCGTGGTCGGAAAGATCTTGCCGGGATTGCAGACGCCATCGGGATCGAAGGCCCCGCGCAACCGGCACATCGCCTCGAGGTCGTCGTCGGAGTAGACGAGCTTCATGTACTCGCGCTTCTCGACGCCGATGCCGTGCTCGCCGCTGATCACGCCACCCGCGGCGACGCAGACCGCGAGGATCTCGTGACCCGCGGCGATCACGTGTTCGAGTTCGCGCGCATCGCGACGGTCGAAGGAGATGTTCGGGTGCAGGTTTCCGTCGCCGGCGTGGAAGACGTTCGAGAGGCGCAAGCCGTGGGCGTCGGCGATCGCGCAGATGCGCTCGAGCACTTCGGGCAGCCGGGCGCGCGGCACCACGGCGTCGTGCACGTAGAGATCCGGGGCGAGGCGGCCCATCGCGCCGAACGCACCCTTGCGCGCGCGCCAGAAGCGCTCGCGTTCGGCGGCGTCGCGCGCCAGGTCGACGCGCCAGGCGCCTTCCCGCTGCGCGGCGTCGCGAATCCGCACGACCTGTCGCGCGACCGCTTCCGCCACGCCGTCCAGCTCGACGAGCAACACGGCGCCGGCGTCGCGCGGGAGGCCGGCGGCGTATACGCTCGCCTCGACCGCCTCGATCGTGCGCTGGTCGACGATCTCCATCGCGGCGGGCACGAGCCCGCTGCGGATGACGCGTCCCACCGCGCGGCACGCCGACACGACGTCGCCGAATACGGCGAGCAGCGTCTCTACGCACTCGGGGATCGGCGAGAGGCGCACCGTGACCTCGCTCACGATCCCCAGCGTGCCTTCGCTGCCGACGACGGCGCCCAGCAGGTCGGGGCCGCTGCTCGTGCCGGTCGGCGAGCCGAGTCGCACGACGTCGCCAACGGGGAGCACGAGCTGGACCGCGAGCACGTGATTGGTGGTGGTGCCGTACTTGAGCGTATGCGGTCCGCCCGAGTTCTCGCCGACGTTCCCGCCGATCGTACAGGCGAGCTGACTCGAAGGATCGGGCGCGTAGAAGAGCCCATGCGGCTGCACGAGCTTCGAGAGCGACGCGTTCACGACGCCCGGCTGGACGACGGCGAAGCGGTCTGCGACGTCGACGTGCAGCACGCGATCGAGCCGCGAGCACTCGATGACGACGCCACCTTCCATCGCGATGGCGCCACCCGAGAGCCCGGTCCCGGCGCCACGCGGCACGAAGGGAACCCCGAAGCGCCGGCACGCGCGCACCACGCGCACGATCTCGTCGGTGTCGCGCGGGAGCACCACGGCCGACGGGACGGCTCCGTGCAGCGTGAGGGCGTCGCATTCGTAGGGAAGCAGCTGGTCGGGTCGCGCCAGGCATCGGGCGTCACCGACGATCCCGCGCAGGGCAAGGACGAGCCCCGCGCGATCCAGCGAATTCACGCGATGCCGAGCCGCTCGAGATCACCCTCGTCGAGGCCGAGGTAGTGCCCCACCTCATGTGTCACGGTGCGGCGGATCTCCTCGACCAGTTCCTGCTCGTCACGGCAGGCCTTTTCGAGGTTGCGCTTGAACAGGATGATCCGGTCGAGGTCGCGCGGTTGCTCCGTGGCAGCCGCCTCGGTGCGCGGAACGCCGATGAAGATGCCGAGGATGTGCGGCGAGACGTCCTCGTGTTCGATCAGGTCCTCGGACGGAAAGTCCTCGATCATCAGCGGGACGCGATCGGCCTCTTCGCGAATCGAGCGCGGGAGATTGTCGATCGCCTCGCGGGCGGCGTGTTCGAAGGCTTCTTCGGTGATCGACGTGGGAATCGGGTAGAGGTCGGGATCGACCGCGGCGGCGCGGGCGAAGGCTCGTTCGGATTCCTCGACTTCGCCCAGGCGCTCGAGAACGAGGCCGAGGTAGTACAACGAGTGGGGGGCTTCGGGCTCGAGGGAAACGGCGCGCTCGAGCTGCCGGCGCGATTCTTCGAAGCGTCCCATCTCGAAGAGAACCTGGCCCTCGAATGCGCGGAACACGCCCAGCTCGCCGGCCGTCTTCATCGCGCGCCGCACCAGGAACAGCGACCCGTCGAGTTCGTCCTGATAGAAGAGCGCCTTGGACTTGAGGTAGTAGACCTCGCCTTCGTTGCTGCGGTCGAGGCGCGGAAATTCCCCTTCGCCGGAAAGCAGGCGATCGCAGTGCGCGATCGCTTCGTCGTAGGCGCCGAATTCCTCGATCAGCAATTCGGCGCGATTCAGATGGGCCAGGACCAGCTTCGGGTCGGCCTTGGTCGCCAACTCGAACTCGGCAAGCGCTTCGTCGATCTTGCCTTCATCCCACAGAATCTGGCCGCGACTGTTATGGGCCTCGGCGCCTTCGGGATGTGCCTTCAGCGCTTCATCCAGCCAGGCGAGCGCCTCGTCGGTGCGTCCACCGTGCTCGGCCTCCATCGCCTGATCGAGGCAATCCCAGTAACGGTTCTTGTCTTTCATCGTCCTTCGCCGGAGGGTGGCCGGGGGGGTGAGCCGGCCTCGAAAGCGGCCGTATCATAGCAGAAGCAGAACGCCGATCGTGCCGACTTCCCTCGTCGGAGGGCCGCCTCAACTCCTTGATATTCCTTACAATTCCATACGTCGACCGGATTCTCGACAAAGCCCGAAGCTGCTGATCTCGCTGCGCATTTCGCGGCCGCCGGATCCTCTTCCCGGTTGGGGCGGGTGCTAGGAAGCCGCAGACCTGCCCCGTGCACCGAGGCTCGCCGCGATTGCGTCGGCCAGGGTTGGCGCGCGAGCGGGTGCGAGCGTCGAGATCGTCACGCGGATGGCAGGACCGGCGCGCAACCGGAAACGCTCGCCCGCGCTCACCGCGAACCCCGCCGCCGCGAGCGACTGCACGACGGGAACTTCCTCGGGTACCGGCACCCAGACGTTCAACCCCGAACGCCCATGCGCCGCGATGCCGCGCGCGGCGAGAGCCGCGACGAGCGCATGACGGCGCTCCGCGTAGGCGCGGGCCGCACGCTGCACGCGGCGCCGACTCGCTGCGTCCGACTCCAACTCCACGACGATGCGCTGCAGCAGGTGACTGACCCAGCGAAAGCCGATGCGCTGGCGACCCGTCACCCGCGCCATCGTCTCGGCGTCGCCCACGAGCGCAGCCAGGCGTAGGTCGGGTCCGTGCGTCTTCGAGGTCGACCGCACGACGGCCCAACGTTCGCGACCCCGCTCCCAAAGCGTCTGCACATCGGCTCCCGCAACGGCGCCGGCGTGATCGTCTTCCACGACGAGCAGGTCGGGTCGCGCGCGCAGTACACTCCGGAGCGCGCGCACGCGGTCCGCGTCGAGCGCCGCGCCCGTCGGATTCTGAGCACGTGGCGTGACGATCAGCGCCGCGATACCCGCCTCCAGGGACGCCTCGAGCGCGGCGGGCAAGATGCCGCGGTCGTCGATCGCGACCGGCACCACGTCGAGCCCCAGCGCTGCGACGAGATCGAGCACGTTGCTGAAGCCCGGATCCTCGACACCGATGCGATCTCCCGCTCGCAGCTGCGCGCCGAGCACTCGCTCGATGCCGTCGAGCGCGCCGCTCACGACCGTGAGATGTTCGGCGGGAATGCCATCGGCAGCGAACGAGCTCGCCAGCAGCTCACGCAGCGCGGGCAATTCGTGTTCCTCGGCGTAGAGGTGCGGTGAAGCGTCGATGCGCTGGAGCACGCGAGCGAGCGGGGCGAGCAGCTCCCGATCCGGGTTCCCGCTCGCGAGGTCGATGGCGCCGGCGGGTACCGGCGTCGCGAGCGCGGTGCGAAGCGCCGGCCGCCCGCGCACCGATGTCCCGCGGCGCCCCGCGCCCACGACGAGTCCGCGGGCGCGCAGCGATCGATAGGCGGCGTTCACCGTCGTGGGACTCACCCCGAGTGCATCGGCGAGCGAGCGCACCGCCGGCAGGCGTCCGCCGGGCACGACGCGGCCGTCCCGGATCGTCGACTCCAGGTCCCTCGCGATGTCCCGGGACGTCCGACCCCGGATGGCGGACGCGATTCTTTTTTGTATCATTTCTTTCGTCATTTTGTAATGTTACAAAAGTCTACGCAACGAGGCCAGCGCAATGAGCACCGTCGCTCCGTCGACCCGCACCACCGTCCGCCGGCTTCCGGAGCGCGGCGTCTACGAGCGCGCCGCGATCGAAGCGATTCTCGACGAGGGGCTGTTCTGTCACGTCGGTTTCGTCGTCGAGGACCAGCCGTATGTGATCCCCTGCGTCTACGCGCGAATCGGCGAACGGCTCTACCTGCACGGTTCTCCGGCGAGCAGGATGCTGCGCGCCCTCGCGACCGGTGCGCCAGCCTGCGTGACGGTGACGCTGCTCGACGGCCTCGTTCTCGCGCGCTCGGCATTCCACCACTCGGTGAACTACCGCTCCGTCGTGATACTCGGAACGGCGTCGCGCGTCGACGACGCCGAGGAACGACTCGCCGCGCTGCGCGCGACCGTCGAGCACGTCGTACCGGGACGCTGGAACGAGGCGCGGCGCCCGAGCGCGGCGGAACTCGCGCAGACGCTCGTCGTGGCGCTGCCGATCGACGAGGCGTCGGCGAAGGTGCGCAGCGGCGGGCCGAAGGACGACGCCGGGGATCATGCACTCGATGTATGGGCAGGCGTCGTACCGCTCACGCTCGTCGCGGGCGCGCCGATCGCCGATTCCGATCTGCGGGAGGGAATCGCCATTCCCGCGCATGCGCTCCGCTACGAGAGGCCGCGACGAGGAGAACCTTGATGGCGAACACGATTGGGATCCTGCTCTTCGACGACGTCGAAGAACTCGACTTCGCCGGCCCCTGGGAGGTGTTCAGCGCGACGGCGCAGCAGCTCTTCCCCGACGACCGCGTCGTCACGATCGCGCAGGAGTTGCGGCCGATCCGCTGCGCCAAGGGGCTGCGCGTGCTGCCCGACGTCGATTTCACGACCGCGCCGCCGCTCGACCTCGTACTCGTTCCAGGGGGACAAGGCACGCGCCGGGAAGTGTCGAACCCGACGTTGATCGGGTGGCTCCGCGAGGCCGGCCAGCGCTGTCGATGGGTGACGAGTGTCTGCACCGGCGCGCTGCTGCTCCACGAAGCGGGCTTCGCGAAGGGACGTCGCGTGACGACGCACTGGGCCTTCGTCGAGACGCTGCGCCAGCGCGGCGACGTGACGGTGCTCGAGAATCGGCGCTATGTGCGCGACGGCAACGTCGTGACGGCAGCCGGCGTCTCGGCTGGCATCGACCTGGCGCTATGGCTGGTCGGCCAGATCCATGGCATCGACGTCGCGCGCAAGGTGCAGCGCGCCATCGAATATGACCCCGCGCCGCCGTACGCGGCGGAAGTGTAGACGAGACGCGATGGTGGTGGTGCTGTTCCGCACGAGGCTCAGAGCCGATGCCGGCCCCGACTACGCGCCGCTGGCCGATCGCATGCTCGCGCTGGCCCGGACGATGAACGGCTTCGTGTCGTTCGCGCACTACGTCGCGCCGGACGGCGAGCGCATCTCGGTGGTCGAGTTCGACTCTGAGTCGTCCGCACGCGCCTGGCGCGACCATCCGGAGCATCGCGACGCGCAGCGCCGCGGGCGCAGCGAGTTCTACGCCTGGTATCGCCTCCAGGTCTGCGACCAGATACGCGAAGTCGTGTTCGAGCGCGACGCGTAGCCGCCCGAGCGATGCGCCCAGCCGCGCCGCTCAGGACGTCGCTTCGGACCCGGCCGGCGCAGCGCGCGATCCCGCTACCCTCTTCTTGCGCGCGGGCTTGCGAGCGGGCTTGCGCGCGGCGGGCGGTGCGACCGCCTTTTCGAGCCGCTTCAGCAACGCGACGAGATCCTTCTGATACGACGCACCGAGCTTGCGCCAGCCCGCTTCACCAGCCACTTCGAGTCGACCGAGCTGGTGGCTCGCCTCGCGCAGCAGACGCGCCGCACGGCGACGCGCCTCCATCTGCGCCTTGGTGATGTCGCGCTCGAGGCGATCGAGCCGCTTTCGCAATTCGGCGGCATATTCGCGGAGCGTCGCGGGAAGCTGCCCCTCCAGGCGAGAGAGCGGGTTCGAGCGACGACCGCGGGCCTTCGCGGCGTTCCTCTTCGCGGAGCTTCGTACAGTCATTTGGTTCCCCTCTCGGTACAGGTCCATCATGAAACGTAGGACTTCGTACCGCGAAGTCAGCCGATTCAATTCGCGCACAGGCCGCTGCGATCGCCAGTTCCCGGCTTGACCCTCGGCGCAGTACGGACTAAACGCCTCCCATCATCCTATGAGGGGGCTTCCCATGAATCGATCGGTTCTCGGATTGCTGTTCACGGCTCTCTTGATCGCGCTTCCGAACGGCGCTGCGTTCGCGGATCCGGACATCGGATGCGGCCTCGGCACGCAGATCTGGACCGGCTCCAAGGGGATTGCGCCCAAGGTTCTGGGCGCCACGACCAATGGCACGTTCGGCAACCAGACCTTTGGCATCACGTCCGGCACGATCGGCTGCCATCAGGGCGGCACCGTGACCGCCGACGCGAAGGTGCAGATCTTCACCGGCGCGAATCTCGACCGTCTGGCACGTGACATGGCCCAGGGCGGTGGCGAGACGCTCGACGCGTTTGCGTCCCTGCTCGGCATCCGGGCCGAAGACAAGCCCGCGTTCTTCCGCTTGACCCAGGCCCGCTTCGCCGATCTCTACGCAGGCGATGCGGTGACCGCCGGTGCGATGCTCGCTTCGCTCGAGCGCGCCATGGCCGGCGACGAGCGCTTCGCTTCGTACCTCGACCGGGGCTGAGCGACGCCGGATACGAACCGCTCGCAGGCCGCCGCCGCGAGGCGGCGGCCTGCAGCGCTCGTTCGCCTTGGGCCAGATCCGGCGGGAGTTCCCCACAGGTCGTCGATGCATGCCCGGTGTAACGCTATCGGCTCAATCCCTGTCTCAAGAGCAAGTTCGGGGGCGCCGATGCGAAAATCGGCGTCCGCGTTCGGGACAAGTCCGGGCGGATCCGTCATATTCCTCTCGGACCTTGTGGATCGGAAGGCAGCGGTTTCAATCGTTCCCCCAACGTTGTGATCGCTGTCAGGTTCGGGTGCGCTGCTCCAACACGCTGGTCGAACAGCTAGGTTGGCCGCACCGGGTCTGATGGGGCGCCCGGGTTCGGGGGATCTCGGACGCGCTTCCCAACTACGGGAAAGAATTCTGCAGGAGGAGTCTCACGTGAGAAAGTTGTACGCATTTGGTCTCGGCCTCTCCCTCGCGCTGGCCCCGATGTTCTCGGTGCAGGTCGCGAAGGCGGACACGGTCGGTCAGGAAGAAGTGATCGCAGTCCCGGCACCGCGCGAGATCGCGCCGGAGCCGGTCGTCGTGCAGCAGGTTCCGGTGACGGCAGCGCCGCCGGCGTTCGTCGAGCTGCAACGCTCGTCGATCGGTGCCGGTATCGGCATCAGCTGGGGCCACGGCACGCTCAGCTTCGAAGGCAACAGCTACGCGTTCTCGGTCAAGGGCCTCAGCGTCGGCGATGTCGGCGCTGCCAAGATCCTTGCCGAGGGTCGCGTCGAGAACATGGAGAGCCTCGCCGACTTCGCGGGCACGTACGTGGCCCTCGAGGCCGGTGCGAGCGCCGGCAAGGGCGGCTCGGCACTCACCATGATGAACGAGCACGGCGTGACGATCAACCTGGCATCGACGCGCGAAGGCTTCGGCCTCACGCTCGGCGCGCAGGGTTTCTCGATCGCGCTCGACTAGCAAGTCGAAGTCGAGATGACGGGGCGCGGGGGTTGCCAAGACCCCCGCGCCTCTTCATTTTGAGCGACTCCCGACGCACTCCTTCATGGTTATACTGCGCGCGCTCATGAAGAAGCGACGTGACTCCTGCTCGATTGCGTGTGTAACCGCATGCGCGGCGCTCGTCGCAATCGCTCTCGGTTGTGCCTCTGGCGGTGCAACGGGGCCGCGGAGTGCGCGCCATTTCGATTTCTTCGGAGCAGCCACACCGAACGACGACAAGGTCGATCCGTGGTACCCGAAGGTCGTCGAGTGGCAGGGGCGCATGCAATCCGAGGGCAAGCGCTTGCCACCCACGGACCGCTCGCTGCGCAGCTCCGAGCACTCTGGCAAGTTGCTGATGACGATGAGCGCGTTCCGCGACGAGGAACGCCGCGACGTCGCGAAGCGCGTCACCGACTGGGCCCAACACCTTGCACGCCGATACTACAAGTGGGATCCGAACTCGCAGGATCCCAACTTCGACCACTGGCCGACGGTCGGAGAGCTGCTCGGCAACAACGGCGACGACTGCGACGGGCTCGACCTCATCGCGTACCAGCTCCTGCGCGAATTCGGCTTCCCGCCGGACAGCCTCTTCCGCGCCGTGCTGCGCCGCAACCGCGACAAGGCGAACCACATGGTGACGCTGTGGTTCGAGGATCCCAAGGATCCCTGGGTGCTCGACGCGACGGGCGCCGTCACCTTCGAGATGCGCCTCTTCTCCCAGCTCGAGGGCTGGACGCCCACCAAGATCTTCAACGAGCGCACCCAGTTCGCTCCGGCTGAAGTCGGCTCGCGACCGTCCGCGGCGCACCGCGAGTGAACGCAGCGGCCCGCTCGATCGTGGCGTTCGCGCTCGCCTGCGGCATCGCCACTCCCGCGTTCGCACAGCTCGACCCGGGCGTGATGCACGCCTGGATCGAAGAGATGAAGCAGTCGCCCCAGGGACCCTTCGGGGGCATCGGCTGGTTCTGCATCGACGGCGCCGTGCTCGGACCGCGCGCGGGGTGCAGCGCGCACGGAGGCGGCATCCAGCACGGCACCTGGAGCGACCGCACCCGGCAGCTTCGCGCCGACAACTACAAGATCGCGAACATCCTCGCCGACCTCGAGCCGGCGCAGTTCGTCGGCCCCGACGCGGATCTTCCGTTGCTGCGACAGATCGTGCTCGAGCGCTTCCTGATGGGGTGGGACCAGGGCTGGATCTTCCGCGGCGCCTTCACGTATCGCGGCGCCTTCCAGATCGAGGACGAGGAAGTCGGCGCGCGACGCGTCGTCCATGGGCTGCTCAAGGACCCGCTCTGGCGCGAACCGTCGCGCTTCGCGCTGCTGCGCGAGACCGTCCGCCTGCTGCCGATCCACGTCGACACGGTGAGCGCCGCGCAGGTCCGCGCCACTGCGCTGCAGCTCGCTGCCGCCGACGGCGCCTTCATGTCGCTGCGCGCGAAGATCCACAACGCGCCGGATGCCGCCGACGCCGACCGCGTGCGCGCGTTCGCGCGCGAGCACGGGCGCACGGGTGGCCGCTACGAGTCGCTCGCCGTCTCGATCGATCGCCTGTACGCACCCGATGGCGCACTCGCGGCGGTGCTGAAGCTCGCACCGATCATTGCCGAACCCGATGTCGAGAAGCAGCTCCGCGAGAAGAGCGAGGAGTTCAAGGACGACGTCAAGCCGGGTCGCAAGCTCGCCGCCGCAGCGCGCCTGCTGCGACTGCTCCGCGAGACCTTCGCGCAGGTGAAGGACCCCGACGTCGCGCTCGAGGTGCTGCTCACCAGCCTCGCGCTGGAGCGCGAAGTGTTCGCCGCGGGCAACGTCGCGCTCGGGAAGATCGACGGCCTCACGCGCCGCACGCGGCTCTGGCTGCTCGGCTACGACGCCGACGCGCTCTACGGCATCGGTCTGCTCTCGATGCGCCAGCTCGAGAGCGTGGAGAAGGCGATCATCGCGATCGAGAATCGCAACCCGCCGCTGCGCGAGTATCGCGACTCCGTGCGCTACCTGGCGCGCATCCCGGAGTGGGGCGGTCGTTCCCTCGAGTTCCAGCTCGGCAAGACGATCGAGCGCTGGTCTGCGCTCGATCCCGCCGCGCGCCAGTACGTGCCGGATCGCCTGCGCGGAAGCCCGATGCTGAACTACGGAGCGGTGCTCGATCACGTCGGGGCGGATCTGAACGGGCTCGCCGGGATTCAACACGAAATCATGGGCGAGCGCGTCAGTGCGGGCGTCCGCGCGCTCAACCCCGGACTCGCGCGCGGCGTGGTGCGCGAGCTGCAGGGCGGCCAGTCGGCGCTCGACCTCGACCCGAACGGGATCTACCTGCTGCCCGAGACGACGCCGGATCTCGCGCCGGTGGCCGGCATCCTGACGCGTGGCGAAGGCTCGTCGCTCTCCCACCTGCAGCTGCTCGCGCGCAACCTCGGCATCCCCAACGTGGTGATCGGCGAGTCACAGCTCGGGCGCATCGAGAGGGTGACGGGGGCGCGCGCGGTGCTCGCAGTGAGCCCCGGCGGTGTCGTGCAACTCGCGCCCGATGGAGCGCGCTGGAACGCAGTGTTCGGCGGTACGCGAGCGGAACCTACGGGGGTCGAGATCAAAGTCGATCCCGCGAGGCTCGACCTCGGCACCACGGACTTCCAGTCCATCACGAAGCTGCGCGCCTGGGATTCCGGCCGCATCACCGGACCGAAGGGTGCGAATCTCGGCGAGCTGCGCTTCGCGTTCGGCGAGACGGTACCGACCGGCTTCGTGATCCCGTTCGGCGCCTTCCGGCGCGTGCTCGACCAGCCGATCGAGCCGGGCGGCCCGTCGGCGTGGAACTGGATGAAGGGCCGTTACGCGCAGATCGAGCGCGCGCGGGGCGACGAGAAGAAGCAACTCATCAGCGAAACGCTGGAGCGCCTGCGCAGCTGGATCAAACAGGTCGATCCCGGCGCGGGCTTCGAGGCGCAGCTGCGCTGGAACCTCGATGCGCACTTCGGCGGCGGCGGCGGTGTCTTCGTGCGCAGCGACACCAACGTGGAAGACCTGCCGGGCTTCACGGGCGCCGGTCTCAACCAGACGATCCCGAACGTGGTCGGCTACGACGCCATCCTCCAGGCGATTCGCGACGTCTGGTCGTCGCCGTTCACCGAGCGCGCCTACGCGTGGCGCCAGGCGCACATGAACAAGCCCGAGTACGTGTTCCCCGCCGTCGTGGTTCAACACGCGTTTGCGTCGGATAAGTCGGGTGTGCTCGTGACGGTGGACGTCGAGAGCGGTGATCCTGCCTTTCTCACCGTCGCGGTGAACGAGGGCGTGGGGGGAGCCGTGGACGGTCAGGCCGCCGAGGCGCTGCGCATCGACGCCGCGACCGGCGCGACGACGCTCTTCGCGCAGGCGGCCACATCCGAGCGCACCGTGCTGGCGAGCGACGGCGGGGTCGTCAAGAAGCCGGCGAGCGGAGGCGAGATGCTGCTCACGCCCGGCGAGATCAAGCAGCTCGTCGCGTTCGCCAGGAGCGTACCGGCGCGGTTCCCGTCGCTGCGCACCGCATCGGGCGACGCGGTGCCCGCCGACATCGAGTTCGCGTTCCGCGGCGGGCGTCTCGCGCTGTTGCAGATTCGCCCGTTCAACGAGAGCCGCAGCGCACAGCGCAGCCAGTATCTCGCAGAACTCGATGCCGCATTTACGTCGCGCGGCGACGACAAAGTGCTGCTCGGTGCAATCCCGGGCCAGCCGCTGCCCACACCGGTCGCGCCCGCCGTTCCCGCAGCCACGCCCAAGAAGAAACAGGGGGGACGATGAAGACCATCACCGCGGCGCTACGCGTCGCAGCGCTCGTCATGACGGCGCTGGTCGCCGCTCCCGTCTTCGCCTATCCGCTCGACGGATGGGAACATACGGGTGCGTCGCGCCTCGAAGCCTTCGACCTCGCCCACGAGGTGCTGCTCCAGCGCGGCACGATTCGCCCGGGTGCGATGAAGCGCATGGACGAGGTCCGGCTCGGACTCATCGATTACCCGGAGTTCGAGCTGCCCGCGCCCGACGGCGCCTTCAGCGCCGAGATCCGCTCGCTGCTCGGCGGCGACGCCGGCGCCTACGGCATCGCCGTGCTCGACATCACCGATCCCGCGCGGCCCTTCTATGCAGAGGTGAACGGAGGAACGGAGCAGAATCCGGGCAGCGTCGGCAAGATCGTCGTCGCGCTGGCGCTGTTCCAGGCGCTGGCCGACGTGCATCCCTGGAACGTCGAGGCTCGCAACCACGCGCTGCGCGACAGCGTGATCTCGGCGAGCAACGCGTTCATCCTTCCCGACGACCACGTCGTGCCGTTCTGGAAGCGCGGCTCGCCCTCGATCCGCCGGCGCGAAATCGTCGAGGGCGACGAGGGAAACCTCTGGACCTGGCTCGACTGGATGCTCTCGGCCAGCTCGAACGGGGGCGGCTCGACGGTGATGGGCCAGATCGCGGCAATCAAGCATTTCGGCGCTGCCTACCCGCCTTCGCAGGCGCAACTGAACGGTTTCGTGCTCGGTGCACCGCCCGGCACGATGGCCTCGCTGGTCCACTCTGCGCTCCTCGACGGCCTGCGCAAGAACGGCATCAACGCGGCGCAGCTCCGCCAGGGATCGCCGTTCACGAGAAGCGCGCGCGCACGCATCCCGGGCACGATCGGCAGCACCTCGACGGCGCGCGAACTGGTGCACTACTTGACGCGGATGGAGCAGGGCAAGCTCGTCGATCCGTGGTCGAGTCTCGAAATCAAGCGCCTGCTCTACCTGACCGACATCCGCATCCGCTACGCGGCAGAACCGACGCTCGACACCTCGGCGGTGTACTTCAAGTCCGGCTCGCTCTACGCCTGCGGCGGCTCCGGCCCCTGCGGGAAGTACTTCGGGAACTCGAAGAATTACATGAACTCGATCGCGACCGTCGAATACGACGCCGGGGGCGGCAAGCAGCTGCGCTACATCGTCGCGCTGCTCTCGAACGTACTCGGCAAGAACTCGATCGAGACGCACCAAGCGCTCGCGCGGCGCATCCACCACGTGATCGCCGATCGCCATGGCGTCGCGGTGCCGAAGCCCACGCGCGAAACCGAGAAGGTCGGCTCGCAGAAGGGTGACGAAGAAGGCGTGCTACCCGCCGGAGCTCACTGAGGCGGCGCCGCTCGCGCCCGGCACGTTGGTGCGACGCACCCGCGGCAGGCCCTCGCCGCTGCCGACCAGCCGATCCATCTGGATGATGATCTGCGCCAACCATTGGCCCCCGTTCGGATCCTCCGCGAGGGCGGCTGCAATGAAGGTCGAGCCGTCGCGGCGTTCGATCAACGCGCCGTCCGCGTGGCTGATGCCCCAGGTGCCCGACTTGCGGTAGACGACCGCCGTCGGATCGGTCAACTCGAGCCCCTTCACGAACTTGTGGTGGATGGCCGAGTTCCCGAGCAGGTCCTTCATCTCCGCGCTCGCCTGCGCGTTCACCAGCCGCCCCGTCTGCAGCAGGTAGTAGAAGCGCGCGATCTGCATCGGCGTCGCGCCGTGCGAGAGGTTGTCGATCGGGTCGCGGCGCCACGCGCCCACCGACGCGTAGTCCTTGCCGGCCCAGAGGCCCCCGTTGCGGAACGGATCGTAGAGGCGATAGCGCGCCGAGATCAGCGTGCGCGCGATGTAGTCGAGACCGACCTTGTGCATCAGCGCCGTCGCGTCCGAATTGGAGGAGCGACGGATCATCCGTTGCAGCTGCCCGCGCGTCTCGCCGTCGAGCACCAGCCTGCCTTCGGATGCCTTCTGGAAGACGCCGAGCATCACGGCGATCTTGGGCAGGCTCGCCGCGTAGAGCATGGTGTCGCCGTTCAGCGCCGCGACACGCGGGTGCGCGAGGTCGGTGGTGTCGACGAGCGACACCGCGAGCTTCTTCTCGCGCAGCGCTTGCTCGAGACCCAGGTCGGCGATCGAGCGCGTGAGCGCTTCCTCGAGGTCAGGATCGAGATACTCCCAGAGCGGCGCGGGATCGCGAAGTTGCAGCTGATCCTTCAGACCGGCGCGCACGGGCGACGCGATGTCGGCCATCAGCGCGCCCTGCGCCGCCGCGCCGTTGCCGCCGGCGCGCGCGGCGGCAGGCAGCAGCGACGCTGCCACGAACGCGACCGCCAATCCCGTGCTAGCCGTTCGTCTGAGCAAGCTCCCCGTTCCCCGAAAGATCATGGACACTGCCCCCCTCACGCTCTGCCCCGGCCATCCGCCCATGCTCCCGTGCCACCCAGACCGCCGCGACGAGCCACACGAGGGCGAGCGCGACGTTCAACATCAGATAGGTTCGGATGGACGCCGAGAATAGCTGAACCCCCAGCAGTACCGTAACGGCAGCCATGCCGTCTCCGGCGCGCACGAAGAGCGAATCGACCGTTGGCTTGCCCTTGAACGTGACGGACTGACTCATCGGCAACCAGAGCACGTGCCGGGCGGTGTTGTTGATCGAATAGTCCGTGGCGTTCACGGCCGCCTGCGTGGTGCGTACCACAGCGAGAAGCGGAAACACGACCATTGCGGAATAGGAGAGCATCGCGATCACCGGAAGCAGCAGGAGGAGTGCAGCAAAGCCGCCGTACTTCAGGATGCGCGACGCCACGACCGCCTGCAGCGCCAGCGCGAGCGCGTTCACCCAGAAGTAGAAGCCGCCGAAGAACGCCGTCGTGCCCTCCTTGACGAAGCTCTTGACGGCGTCACCCGCGAGTCCCCGCGCTTCCACCTGTCTCTGGATTGTCTCCTGCACGACCTGGAAGAGCTGGTTCTCGCCGTTGGTCTTGACCCAGTTCGTGATCAGCATGATGATGCCGATCACGAGCAGATAGCGGGTGCCGAAGACCAGCCGCAGCGCGCCGCGGCGATCGGACAGCGCCGATCCCCCCGCGATCGGGGCGCGCTTCGGCGCCGCCACGCCACTGTCGGTCACGTCCGCACTGCGCGTCAACCAGATCGACGCCGCGAGCGGCACGAGCGCCATCAGCAGCACGTGCTGGGTCGGGACGGTTCCCGAGGAGACCAGCTTCTCGAGCAGCAGCGAGCCCACCGCGGCTCCGGCCGT